>Charlie_p1__coassemble_4970_pt1 | contig 3393 bp, 2 predicted proteins | sample Charlie_p1__metabat2_low_PE_023 | metagenome-assembled genome bin Charlie_p1 | reverse complement strand
GGCCGGGTGGTTCAGGTCGGAAACATGAACCTGCATGAATCTTTTACGCGAACCGGGGAGTGCACAGGCATTGGGCGCGTACCTATGCACGACCAGAAATCATCACCCATTGAAAAACGGCACTTTACCCCATGCGCCCATTCGCTACATAGCATGTGCTACCAGGAGTATAATTTTAACACTACGCCCTACAAAAAGCTAATTTAATTTAAAACACAAGTATCACTTCTCCGTTTCCTGTCAGATGATTGAGGCATGGATTGGGGGCTTCGGAAAAATAGCTCCGCGATTGTTGGATTTAGTTCCGAGCTTGTTGAAATTAGTTCCGAGCCAGTTCGAATTAGTTCCGAGCCAGTTTCAACAAATTTGGAACGGCTGATAATCAGCGCGTTGAGAGGCACCACAAGCAAGGAGTTGCGAACGCCCAATTTGCTGCTGAATTGAACAGGCGGCGAAGAAGGATGATCCACCTTTATTAAACTATTTGTTAAAAGCACGATGAACAGCACAAGCCTGGATAAATGGACGAAGAAAACGACCACAACCTTTCGGAATGATTGACAACATGGGTTGCAGAAGGGGCTGCGAGGCATTGTGCAGGCAGTAAGCATTGCCTTAAGGATATGAACTTTTTGCTCCACAACTGCCCGTTGGCCAAGGAGTTTATCACACAAAAAAAAGGGCATTCCCTCGGCATCGCTGATGCGAAGGGAATGCCCTTTGGGGGGTAATGTGCAACCACTTACCGCACTTCGGTTAGCCGGCTTCGACAGAAAACAAAGCGAGGAACGGAAAGTGGCATGTGCTTACTGCTTGCTGAACTTGAAGTGACGGAAGTACACTTCGAGATCCTTGCCGCTGGTGTTCGTGATGCGGAGTTTGGTAGCCTTCATGCCGCCCAGTTCATTGCCGGTGTGGATAACAGGGTCGGTGTTTTTGTAATGCAGCAGGCTGACGGTTTTCCAAGCACCGTTGACAAAGAGTTCGAGCTTAAAGTTCTTGGCCACGTCGTTCACGCCGAGGTTGAAGTCCATACCGGCAAAAGTGATTTCGCGGTCGCTTTCGATGGTCATGCTGCCATCCTTCTGCCACTTGATTACTTCGTTCGAGGGGGCTACGCTGATTTCATTGCCACGTGCGGTGACGGGCAACAAGGCCAGCTGCTTGACGTCGGACTGCAACTTGAAGGGATTGAATTCAGCCACGTTGCTGAGTTTCGTTCCGTTTTGCGCGTTGTAAGCATCGACTACCTTGGTAAACAAGGCATTGAGCGTGGGCAGCAACACCTTACCGGCCAGCTTGATGCCGGGCTGGAGTGCGTGGCGCACATCGGAATTTTCGAGTTCATACATTTGCTGCTGAATGGAACGTGCCTGTGCGTAGTAGTTGGCAAACGAGGCTAAGCTGTTGGCTGATGCCTGCTGGGCACGCGGCGATGCCATGTTGCACACGGCTACGCCATAGTCGGCTACATTCTGTGCCTGCAAGAGCCACGGACGCAGTTCGCGCAGCAGTTCGGGATTCTGCTTGTCGGCCAGGAGCAGGTCGGCTGACATACGCAAGTCTTCGCACTTTTGCTTGAGTTCGGCTACGTCGGCGGGGGCAGCGTTGGCAAGTACGCGGCTGCAAAGGGGCTTGATTTCATCGCCTTCTTCGCGACGGAAGCCGTGGCCGTTGGGACCGAGGTCTTTGTTGTAAAGTGCAAAGGTGCGGAGTGCTTCGTAGTTGCCGGGCAACACGGCTTTGAGGCCTTTTTCCCAGTCGCGGGCGGGGTCGTAGGCCTTCATGTTCCAAGTGTAGTCGGCTATGCCGTAAAGCGAAATTTTCGAAGCCTCAGCGTGTTCCATGGGGTTCGACACAAAGCCCGACATATCGTCGGCAATGTCGAGTCCGTTGCCATAAGCCGGACCCAGGAGGATGTGGTCGCGTACGAAGTCGCTCACGGGGAAGTTCCACCAAATGTAGGCCTTGCGGTCAATGCGCTGGTTAATCCACTCCATGCTTTCTTTGTCGATGCAGTGTACCACCGAATTGCCCGTCCACATAATCTGGATGTCCTTGTTCATCTTGGTGCCGAGCGTGCGCAGGTAGCCTTTTTCGTCGTTGGCCCAGGCGCGGTTGTACTCCGTGGGACACATGATGAGGGGCGAAATGTCCTTGTGCTTGGCAATGAAGTTGTCGTCGACGTAGTTGAGCAGTTCAGCCTGCTTGTCGGCTTTAGCACCTTCGCCCCAAATGTCGTCGAAGAACACGGCAAACGAACGGATGCCGAGGGCATACATGAGTTCAAGTTTTTTGACGAGGTTGTCGCGGTCGGTATCGTTCCACTTGATGTCGACACCCGGGTGAATGGCCCAATAAAAATTTACACCCCATTCTTTGGCGTGTTCGTTGAGTTCCTGAATGCGCTTGGCTTCAGCCTCGGGATAGGGCACGCGCCAGTGGTCGCGGTGGTAGGGGTCGTCCTTGGGTCCGTAAATGTAGACATTCATTTTGTTACGGCCATAGAATTCAATTTGGCTCAAACGTGCCTTGTGGCTCCAGGGGGTACCGTAGAAGCCTTCGACCGTTCCGCGGAAATCCACGTCGGGCCAGTCCTTCACGGTAGCGGCTTCGACCTTGCCTTCGGCCAGTGATGCGAGGAGGGTTTGCACGCCGTAGAAGAGGCCGGTTTCGTCGGCACCCACAATGACGATGCCTTTATCGTTGATGTCTAAATAGTAGGCCTCGGCCTTGGCGGGCACTTGCTTGGCATACTTCTTTACCGCCTTGTCGCCTTTCACACCAAAGGTGATGGTGCAAACGTGCTGAGCGGTGGCCGAGGTGGGCAGTCCCTTCAGCGTTTGTGAAATGGCGGCATCGAGCGGACGCTGTGCCTTGACAGCATTGAGGCGTGCGGCATCGGCCTTGAGGGTCCATTTGCCAGGCAGCGACATGAGTTGTTTACCGGCAGACTTTACTTCCTGCGGAACAGGATTTACCAAACTGATTTGTGCTTGAGCGGCCGGAGCTGCACACATGGCGAGCAAAAGGCCGGCTCCCAGTATCTGATGTTTCATAGGGAAAGAATTATTTGCTAAATAATCAATGCGCAAAATTAAAGTGTACGCATCGTTACGAAGTGGTTGAAAAAACAGCTGCAAAGCATAGCTAACATACGTTTTACAGCATTTTGCTTTGTTTTACTGTCGAAAAACCAATATGTCAACAAAGATAATCATTTCTTCGATACTAAAATACAGGTGTTTAAAATTATTTTAGCACTGCAAAGAAATGTGGGGGTAAAAAAGAAAAAAGTATGGGGGATTTGGGCAAAAACGAAATGAGAATAGCCCTTATAAGTAGGTGTTCAAAATTATTTAATATAATTCTATCGAAGTATTTTTACTTTGC
>Charlie_p1__coassemble_4260_pt1 | contig 3838 bp, 3 predicted proteins | sample Charlie_p1__metabat2_low_PE_023 | metagenome-assembled genome bin Charlie_p1 | reverse complement strand
TTGCTCTCAAAAGCTATGCTGAGGTGCAGCCTGACTTCGCAAAGCAAAGATACAACCAAAGCACCCCGAAATCCAAATTTTTTCGGCATCTGATATCGCACCTCGACTTTTTCAAACCGCAGAAAACAACCCATACCCCCTTGACCTACAGGCATTCCCAAGCGATTTTAAAGCACGAAAAAAAATGAAATCGGGATATAACATTTTGCCATATTCCGATTACTAAAACGGACCAAGCGCGAGCGTTTACCCCACACAATTTCTACGGAGTACTTCAAACACGAGCCCCGACACACCCCTTTTTAAAACATCCGAAACCATGCCCAACGACCTCATAGAATTTGCAGACATCACCACACCCAAACTCATCAAAGTAATTGGAGTGGGTGGCGGCGGCGGCAATGCCGTTGGCCAAATGTACCGCGACGAAATACCCGACGTGCGCTACGTGGTAACGAACACCGATTCGAAAGCCCTGACCGACTCTCCCGTGCCCGACCGCCTGCAGTTAGGCCCCGGTCTCGGAGCCGGAGGCGACCCTAAGAAGGGCAAACACTTTGCCGAAGAAAGCGTAGATAAAATCAGGGAACTCCTCGACGACGACACCCACATGGTATTCATCACCGCCGGTATGGGTGGCGGAACAGGCACCGGCGCCTCGCCCGTCATTGCTCGCGAAGCCCGCGCCAAGGGCATCCTCACCATCGGCATCGTAACCATCCCCTTTTTGTTTGAACGCGAACGCCAAATCGACAAAGCACTCGACGGACTCGAAGTGCTGGCCAAGGAAGTAGACGCCCTGCTCGTCATCAACAACGAACGCCTGTGCGAAATCTACCCCAACCTCAGCATCATCGATGCCTTCAAGCGCGCCGACCAAACCCTCTCGACCGCCGTACGCTCCATCACCGAAATCATTTCGATGCACGGTAAGGTAGGCCTCGACTTCGAAGACGTCCGCACCACACTCACCGACGGCGGCGTAGCCGTCATGTCGTCGGGCTATGCCGAGGGCGACCACCGCGTAACCCGCGCCATCGAAGATGCCCTGCACTCGCCGCTGCTCAACAACAACGACGTCTACAATGCCGACCGCATCCTCCTGGCCATCAGCACCAGCAAGGAAAAAGACGGCGTACTCCTCACCGGCGAGCTCGACGAAGTGACAGCCTTCATGCAAAAGTTCGACAGCCAGATACAAACCAAGTGGGGTTTGGTTATCGACCCCTCGCTCGGCAAACAAGTAAAAATTACCATTCTGGCATCAGGATTCGGACTCTACAACAAAAAGAAAAAGCAGAAAGAGGCTGTTGCCAAGCAAATTCAGGAAATCACAGCCGAACAGGAAGCGGTGAAGAACCAGTCAGAAACGACCGAAACAACCGACCGCCGCAACGCTTACTACACCAACAACCGCAAACTGACGCGACGCATCAGCTACTATCTGTTTACCGACGACGACCTGCGCAATGAACAACTCATTGAGCGAGTGGCTGACACCCCCACCTATCTGCGCACCCGCAAGGAATGGGAAGCCATCTGCCGCCTGTCGAACACAAACGAAACCAGCAACAAATAACCCCCTTGCAAAGCCGCTGGTGTCAAACCGCGTGCCGCGCAACCAACGGCCATACCCCACGCATATTCACCGGGGTAACGGCCCTTGTAAACAATATCAAACACATACATACTATGGACCTTTTTGAAAAAGTAAGCAAAGACATCGTAGCCGCCATGAAGGCCAAGGACAAAGTGCGCCTTGAAGCCCTGCGCAACATCAAAAAATACTTTATCGAAGCCAAGACCCAACCCGGCGCCAACGACACGCTGACCGACGAAGCCGCACTGAAAATTCTGTCGAAGCTCGCCAAGCAAGGCCGCGACACCGCAGCCCTCTACGTTTCGCAAAACCGCGAAGACCTTGCTGCCGAAGAGGCTGCACAAGCTGCAGTCATCGAGGAATACCTGCCCAAGGCACTCACGCCCGAGGAGGTCGAAGCCGAGGTCAAGGCCATCATTGCCGAAGTAGGTGCCACCTCGCCCAAGGACATGGGCAAGGTTATGGGCGTAGCTTCAAAGAAACTGGCAGGCCGTGCCGACGGCAAAGCCATTTCGGAAGTGACCAAGCGCCTGTTGGCTCAATAACCGGAACACCGGACCCTACCCTACAAAAGGAGGAAAACCCACGATTGAGTTTTCCTCCTTTTTTTGTGAATGCATCATTGATACACCATCAGGTTTCAACCTATTATATTCAGTGTTGAATTGGAGTTCTACTCCTTATGCCGTAAAAAGGAAAATCCCCATAGCGACACACAAGCCATCAGCAGGAACCGCTCATCTTTCGCATGAAAATCTCTTCCATCTCGTTGCGCAAATAATCGCCTATGTAAGCATAAGTATGCTTTCGAATAGCTTCGACAAAAGCCGAAAAGTTAGTATCCTCACACCATTCTTTCCGCACCTCATTGTCAATCAAATACTCGTGTAAATCTTTATATGTAAGGATTGTATATTCCTCTTGCAACGCTTCCGGAATTTCGGGTATATTGTAATTGGGTGCTAAAACATACTTGTAAATATGTTTGAACGTGCAATTAGTTTCTTTATTGGTAACGTGCTTACTAAAAGCGTCATAACGAAACAACTGATTGACGTAAACAGAATCCACACCTTCACTGTTGCTCTTACTTAAATTCTTAGCAGCAATACTATTGACGCCCGACTTAATTTTGTTTTCAATCACCACTAAGTTATCACCGACATTGTCTACCAGCAAGAGGTCAATCCGACCCGTAAATACGTTTTGAATTGCATCTTGTGCATCATTCAGCTCTTTGGTAACAGATGATATATCATATTCTCTTTCAACCCAATATGAGCCATCTAAATGATCGATGCCCTTGGTTTTAAAAAACTTTTTCCAAAGTTCCCGGTACTTCTTATCCATCATAAAATAGGCCAGCGCATTGGAAATGCAGTTTTCATTGTCTTGAATCTGACAAATATCAAAAAGTGAAGGCTGACGCTGTGCTACCGATTTTTTTTGTATATTTCCATCATATTCTTGCCACAGTTTCGGGTCATCACAGCGTGCAATCAAACTGCGGTAAAGCACACCATAATCATCACAACCTTTGGGATGCGAATTACTCGGATAAATATATTGTTTCAAAGATGTTTTCGCTTGATTTAATGCTGTAAGAGACACCACCATTGGCTCCTGCTTACTAAACACATGTGTACTATCGGACGACAGATTTCCTGCTTGTTGCAGCTGAGTTTTAGCTGCATTGGCAAATTGAATGAAAATGCGACGAACCGGCACATATACTTTAGCAGCTTTATAAGTCACGAAAATGTTTTGCTGTTGAAATCCTTGAAATAACGAAGAAAGTGAAACGCCTCCGTACTTCAATTCGCCTCCAACTTGAACATTATCGCTTTTTAAACCCTTGCAGTTCTCTGGCTTGTACACATCTTCCAATCCCGTGGCCATACCCACCACTTCAACAACACCCGGTGCATGGTATTTCACAAGAAACATATAGCCAATCTTACCTACGTGTTCGGATGCAAAATCACCTTTAGCATTAAGATATAGATAATGATTTCCGTCATCAGCTCGAAAGAAGTTGATGACCTCGTGCCCTAAATTGTGTTCCAGGTATTGACCTGCATACATGCGATTAAGAACTATGCCAAGCTGCTGTTTTGAGCTTTCATTCTTACAAGTTGTCTTTTCTTCTCGATTTTTCATCATAATGTTACAGTTAACTTTACTAAAGTTTCCCACCCCCAATAAAGAGGGTGGGAAGTAACAGTAATTCAAATTTTC
>Charlie_p1__coassemble_2770_pt1 | contig 5437 bp, 3 predicted proteins | sample Charlie_p1__metabat2_low_PE_023 | metagenome-assembled genome bin Charlie_p1 | reverse complement strand
AACTACGGCACAATAACGTAATTCAAATGTAAAAATAATTTTGAACACCTACTTACCTAAAAAAGCCTACTTTTTCTCGCCAAAGTCAGCCTGCTGCTGTTCCACCTCCTTCAGTCGGCGGTCGTTTTCAGTCTTCCGCTTCCATTCAGCTTCAAGGTCAGCAGCCGATTTCCCCTTAATTTCTTCCCCCTCAGCCTCACTCCGGCAGTTCAGCAGTTTTCCCTCGTTAGGGTCGAAAATCAAAGGATGCACAGCCGGTTTACTCTCCAGTTCCAGCACCGCACTCACCGGCGTTTGCGCCCCCTCGAATGCCACACTCGCCGTCACCCTTATTTTTCCCGGCGTTAGTGTCGACTGAATCAGCACCGGAGCCGTCCCCCATTTCACGCTTGTCGGGTTAGCCCCGATGTCCGCATTGCCGATGATGCGCCCCTCGCCCTCAATATGAAAGCGAATACATTGGTTATTCAGTCGTTTGATGTTGCCCTGTTTGTCGGCCACCGCCGCCACCAGCGTCATTACGTCCGACCCATCGGCCCTCAAGTCCATTCCCTCATGGTCAGCCCACAGCAGCAACTGCTCCGGGCGGCGTGCCGGTCGCACCTCGTGCGTAGCCACCACCTTGCCTCCAATCAGTCCTTCAGCCCGCAAAAACACCTCGTGCTGCTTGTGTTCGTTCATCGACATGTATTTGTCAATCATGAAATCATACACACGCTCAAACGTAATAATGGGCGAAGGCATTCCCTCCTTTTTCACAGGGCGAGTGTAAGTAAACAGCTTGCCATTTTTGTTGTACGTCAGACGCACCTCGTCGCAGTTCGAGTACACCGTTACATCCGCAGGCGAAAAAGGCGTCATTTCGTGTGCAATGTACACCATTGGACCCGTCGTAAACGGCCGTTCCAATTTTTCCGTCGGGCGTTGCGACTGAAACATGTAGTAAGCATACTTAGGCTGTCTGAAAGCATCCATGATGCCCCCATAGAAAGGGTCGGGATGATAGCCCCGCTGATGGTCGAACGCATGCCACAGGCAGCCCCCTACATGCTGTCGCGGCGTGCGCCACAAAGCATCGTAGCTGGTGTAAGGATAAGTCGGACAAGCATAGTGCCGGGCCTGTACGAGCATAGCCTGTTCACCCCATTGGCGAGCCACCCGGCTCGGCGAGTTGTGCGAGTTCCAATCGTCCACATTGTCGCCCCATTCGCGCGTAAAGTAGGTCACGTTCGGGTTAGCCTGTTTCAAAGCCCAGTTCTTGTCAGCATTTGCCGGGTGTGCAAACTGCACCGGGTAAATTTCATGGCCGCGCGCCTCGCTGTCGCAGCCCGAATAACAGTAGGCAAAGGGATATTCCTCGCTCACCGTACGCAAAGCCTGCTGGGCAAAATCAGCCGGATACCACGTTTCGTTCAAAATCGGTTCCCACAGCCACACACACGGGTGATTGCGGTCGCGGCGCACCATCTGCCGTATGTCGCTGTAAACGCGTTCGGCAAACACCGGCGCCTCGTTCCAAAACTGCCAGCCCGGTGTATTCACAATAACGAACAGCCCCAATTCGTCGCAAGCATCCATGAAAGCCGGATCCTGCGGACAATGCGCGTTTCGAATCACCTTCAGCCCCGCATCGCGCAGTTTTTTGGCATCGCGCCAATGCAGCGCATTCGGCACCGCGTTGCCCACGAGGGCATAATCCTGGTGTCGGTTAGCCCCGATGAGCGGCGCCTCGTAAGGTTTGCCGTTAAGCCAAAAGCCATCAGCCCCCTTGAACTCAATGCTTCGTATGCCCATGCGTCGGCGGTATCCGTCCACCACGTTCCCCTCCTTGTCGCGAATGCGCACCACAAGGTTGTAGAGCGTAGGCTCCTCCGGACTCCAAAGCAGCGGCTGCTTTAGCGTCAGTTTGTCCTTAACGGTTTGTGCATTTCCAGCCTTCACCCTCACCGTCGTGTTAATCAGGGCCGCCTGCTTTCCGTCAGGTTGCAGCAGTTCATATTCCACCACACCGTTAAACGTTTGCCGCCCGTCGTTTCGCAAGTGCAGCTGCAGGCAAATATCGGCCTGCGCATCGCTCACACGGTCGTAAGCCACGAAGAGTCCGCCCCCGGCAGTCACCTTTTCGTAGTTCGGGTCGGTAATGTACACCGCGCCGTGCGCCACCAGCCAGCAGTCGCGGTAAATGCCTCCAAAGTAGCAAAAGTCAAGCATGTCCTGCGGTTTTCCGGGCGGATAAGTCGGGTCGTTGCTATTGTCGGTCCACACCGCAATCACGTTGTCGGCCTCCCACTTCAGTGCCTGCGTCACATCCACCACCAGCGGCAGATAGCCCCCAAAGTGTTCGGCCAGCAGTTTGCCGTTGACGTAAACCCGGCTTTTGCCCATGATGGCCTCGAAATGCAGAAACAGCTTTTTGCCCTTCAGCTTGTTGTCAGGGGTAAAATGTTTGCGATACCAAGCCTCGCCCTGGTAATTGATGCCCCCGCTCGCTTCGGTCGGTAAGTATTCCAAACCATGTGGCAGCGACACCACGCCCCACTGTGCATCGTCGTAGTGCAGTGCCTCGGCACCCGGTGCAGCTCCCTTGTGAAACCGCCACGCCGGATTCATCGAACTCACCGTACGGCCGCTTTGTGCCAGTTCAAAAAATCCGGCTGTCGAAAATTCCGGTTGTTGCCCAGCATGAACCGCCACTGCCGATTGCAGCAGCATCAGTAAGCCCCAAAGAAAAATGCGCGTATATTTCATAGTTATATAATATATTGGATTAGAGTTTGTAAAATCACAAAAAACAGTTTGCACAGCTACAAATTTACGCCATTAAGCACGATGAACCACCGAAAAAGCAGAATTTTAAATCAAAAAAATGGCTCAGTGATGAATCGGGTGGGGAAGGCTCCTTGTAAATATGAACCGCATTTTTGACAGATCCTTTCAACTACTCCCTAACGTGTAACCGCCAAACACTTAGGATGGGGCAGCACTTCGCTGCTAATTGTGCACAGGACAGATTTAATAAATAGGTGAATAAACGTAAAAATGAAACATACGCCCATATCTTCATCTCAAAGCAGCATTAGCGGGCTTAGTTCCGATTTTGTCGTTTTTCTGAAAACGCTGATTATCAGTAGATCCGAGATTGTTTGCACTGGCTCGGAACTAATTCTAACAAGCTCGGAACTAATTCTAACAAGCTCGGAACTAATTTCAACAAGCTCGGAACTAATTCGGGCAATCGCGGAGCAAATTTTGACAATCGCTCAGCCCGTGTTTCAAACTACGGCATGCAGACGGAAAAACAAGCTGATTGTTTTAATGTAAATTCACTTACTTGACGGCTTGCTATTTAATATTTACGGCAAAGCTGAGGCCTAAAAATCAGCCATACAAAGCGTTGCGGAGCACCCAAAAAGGATAGGCTGAGCCAAGGTTTTTGTATCGCTCGTCGCAGCCTCACCCTAAGGCATGGTCCGCCTCGAAAAGCATGGCATTTTCGGTGCGCTGAATTGCATTTACGAAAAAAACATCAGCCCGAAGGCTGAAGAGCGGCGGAGCAGGGCGTACAACCGGCCAATATATTTCGGAAAGTAGTTCAGAAAGCATGCGCGCCAACGCAATGCAATGCTGAAATAATTTTGAGTACCTATTTAAAATTCGTACCTTTGCATGAGGTAGAAGCCGCATAGGCACTATCCACTCAAAACACAGTACGCAGATAGCATAACATTTCCTTATGGCAGAAAATACATCAAACCCGAATAATCCCAACGAAGAAAGCCTTGTGGTAGATGGCCGCAAACTTTCAATCGAGGAATATCTGAATCAGGACGAAAAGAAAGACTTGCTCCGTTTGCTCACGGCAGGTTCGGTTGACGATGGTAAATCCACCCTCATCGGCCGTTTGCTTTTCGACTCAAAAAAACTCTACGAAGACCAACTCTCGGCCCTCGAACGCGACTCGGCACGCGTAGGTAACGCCGGTGCCGGACAAATTGACTATGCACTGCTGTGCGACGGACTCAAGGCCGAACGCGAACAGGGCATTACCATCGACGTGGCTTACCGCTACTTCTCGACCAACAAACGCAAATTCATCATTGCCGACACGCCGGGACACGAGCAGTACACGCGTAACATGATTACCGGCGGTTCGACGGCCAATCTGGCCATCATCTTGGTCGATGCCCGCACGGGTGTCATTACGCAAACCCGTCGCCACACCTTCCTTTGCTCATTGCTGGGTATTAAGCACGTGGTGCTTGCGGTGAATAAAATGGACCTCGTTGACTTCGACCGTCAGGTGTTCGACAACATTGTCAGCGAATTTACCTCGTTCATTTCCACTTTCGAAATTCCCGATGTACGCTGCATCCCCTTGTCGGCCCTCGAAGGCGACAACGTGGTGGAACGCAGTGCGCGTACTCCCTGGTACGACGGTCCGGCACTCCTCGAATTCCTCGAAACCGTACACATTGGCAACGACCATAACCTCAGCGACTTCCGCTACCCCGTGCAGTATGTGCTTCGCCCCGACCTCGACTTCCGCGGCTTCAGTGCCAAGGTGGCCAGTGGCGTAGTGCGCCAAGGCGACGAGGTAATGGCACTCCCCTCGGGCAAGCGCAGCAAGGTAAAGCGCATCGTGACTTACGATGGCGACCTCGACCTTGCCTTCCCCCCGCAGTGTGTCACCTTGCAGCTCGAGGACGAAATCGACATTTCGCGCGGCGAAATGATTGTACATCCCGACAACTTGCCGCAGGTGGGCCGTCACTTCGAGGCCATGCTCGTTTGGATGGACGAACAGCCCATGGACGTGAACAAATCGTTCTACCTGAAGCACACCACCAACACCACGCGCTGCCGCATCGACCACTTCGACTATAAAATCGACGTCAATACGCTCGAAAAGAGCCAGGTTGATCATTTGGAACTCAACGAAATTGGTCGTGCCGTTATCGTCAGTTCCAAGGAACTCTTCTACGATGCCTACAAGCAGAACAAAGCTACGGGTGCGTTTATCCTTATCGACCCCATCACGAACAACACTTCGTGTGTCGGTATGATTATCGGTCCTGTGGCCGAAGACACGCTGCACATCGACGATGCGCTCCCCACGCTCGATTTGCCTGCCCTTGGCATTGCTCCCGAACACTACGAGGCCATTGACCGCGCCGTACGCGACTTGAGCCGTCAGGGTATTGAGGTAAAGGTTAAGAAGTAACAATTCCCTCTTTCTTATTACACATAGCGAAAAGCTCCATCAGTTCACTCTTACACAAGGAACTGATGGAGCTTTTGTTGGTATGTCATTGTTGGGCGGCAACCAATGGCTGAAATACTTCGATAGAATTATGTAAAATAATTATGTAAGTAGGTGTTCATAATTATTTTTACATTTGAATTGCGTTATTGTGCCGTAGTTGTTTGTTCTGTGCGA
>Charlie_p1__coassemble_1409_pt1 | contig 9545 bp, 9 predicted proteins | sample Charlie_p1__metabat2_low_PE_023 | metagenome-assembled genome bin Charlie_p1 | reverse complement strand
TAACAAACACTATTTGATATGAAGAAATTTTTACTCACGCTTTCGCTTTGCTTCGCGGCCTTCACAGCTATGGCTCAGAAGCAGTACACTGAAAAGATTGTCGTTACGCTCAACGAGCATTCGTTTCCCGAAGCCACTTCAACTTTGTCAGTAACGACGAACGACAACGGCACGTGCGACTTTGTGTTGCCCAACTTCCTCCTGCCTTCGCCCGAACCCGGAGCCGACCCTATGTATGTAGGTACCATCGACCTCAAGGGTGTAAAGATGGTGAAGGGTGAAAAGGCTGACAAAATCAGCACCGACACGAACATTGAAATTCTGCCGGGCAACATGGAAGGTGTTATGACCGAACAATGGATTGGTCCGATACTTGGCCCTGTGCCCATCAAACTCGACGGTGAACTCACGGACACCGATATGTCGGCCACCATCCACATTGCCATGCCGAACATGAACATCGTGGTGGTGATTGGCGAACCCATTCAGAGCGGCATTGGCCAGGTGGCTGTGCAGCAGTCGGCCAACAAGGCGGTTTATTCACTCAGCGGTGTGCGCGTAGCCAACGCCTGGAGCAACGCGCTGCCCAAAGGCATCTACATCGTGGGCGGTAAAAAGGTGGTAAAATAAGTTTTTGCTACCCTAAAACTTACATTCTTAAGAGTTAACATCAAGTAAAGGCTGTCGCAGGCATGCTTTTCTGCTTGAGACGGCCCTCTTTATATATATACATTTACAAAAACATTATGAATAAATGGACGCTTCTTGCGCTCGTAGCTACTTCGTTTACGGCGCAGGCTCAGCAACTGCCCAATGCCAACTTCAATGGCAAATGGGTTGATTGTATTCCCTTCATTGGCAGCAATGAAACAGGAAAAGTTCAAGGTACACAACCCGAAGGTTGGGTTATCTCAAACGTTAACGGCTATCAAGGTCTTGGTGCCACTATCGTAGGTAGCCAGCTTACCGAAAATGAAAACTTGGCTGTAGCATTGAAGAACACTCCCAACCCCTTCATGGCTTCGCAGATTGTGCCGGCTTACATGAGCCTTGGTACCACTTGGAACACCTCAAAGGGTATGATTGCCATCACCAATAAGGACGGAGGTTCGTTTGGCGGTATGAAGTTTACGCACCGTCCCGATGCCATTCAGTTCAAATACAAGCGCACAGCTGCTGAACCCAGCGTTCCTGCTACGGTTGTAGCTTACATGTGGAAAGGCGAATGGCAGCAAGCTGACGTTCCCGTGACCATTGCTTTGAGCGGTGAACCTAAAAAGGAAACCATGATCAACCGCGACCGCAGCATTCTGGGTATGGAATCAGCCGAAGGTGGTGCGGTTACCAAAAGCGAAGATGCACTCTGCATTGCCCAGATTCAGGAAAAGCTCAGCGAAATTACCGAAGAATGGAAGGAAATGACCATTCCCTTCAACTACGCTGACAAAAACGCAGTGCCCACTCACATCAATGTAATCTTTGCTGCCAACGACTACTTCGACGCTTCAACGGTGAAGAAAGACAACACCTTGAGCATCGACGACGTAACATTTGTTTACTACCACGCCCTCGAAAGCCTCACCTACGGTGACAAGGTATATACGCCCAATGCCGAAGGTGTAATCGACCTCAGCGAAGTGGCTTTCGATGCCAACACGCCCATGCAGTTCCATGTAAAGGGTGTAGGTGCTACGGTTGAGAAAGGCACACTGAACGCCGACACGCAAGAAATGACGCTTGAGGTTCGCGGTAACGACTTCGCTGCCAACCCCGAAAGCAAAACCACTTATACGCTCCGCTTCAAGGCCGAAGCTCCCGCTCCTGCACTCGAACTCACGTCGCTCACCATCAGCGGCATGCCTTTCGAAGCACTCGAAGCTGGCAAAACGGCCTACACCCTGCCCTACGTTTACAACCCCGGCATCGTGTTCAAGGGTACGACCAACGAGGGTTACACGGTGAGCGAAAGCGTGTTCGACAACAAGGCTAAGACGCACACGGTTAACGTGGTAGACCCGGCGAAGAATGACACAACCAGCTACGTGTTCAGCTTCACCGACGCTGTGGAAGATGCTGCTGCCGGCAACTACGAGGGTTCACTCAGCGTAGTGCTCACGGCTCAGGACAATAACAGCGTACCTACGGCGCTCAGCAATGCAAATATCCGCATCACCAAGAATGCAAACGGTACAATCAACCTGGCCATCGACGACTTCGCGTTCGGCGGTATGGTTGTGGGCGACATCTTTGTATCGAACGTGCCCATGAAGGACGGCAAAATCGAAAAGACGCGCCGCACCATCCTCATGACCGACTTTGACGAAGCTGGCAACAAGCTCGATTGGAGCATGGGCTGGATGATGGGTGCACTCCCCGTTGAGGTTAGCGCCGATTTGAACACCACCGACAAGCGCACTTCGGCTTCGATCGACATCATCACGGCCGAGAACCCCATGTTGGCCATGATGTTCAAGGGTATCCACGTGGACTTCGTTCCCTTCACCGTAAGTGGTGAAATGAAAGAAAATGGTTTCGGTGGTCGTCAGTACTACGAAAACCTCAAGGTTAAGGGTGCTGTAACGAAAGAAAACTGCAAGTTCCTGCAAATCAACAACCACTATGTGGATGCTGCCAGCAACAACGAGGAACACAACCTGCCGATGAGCTTCCTCGACCTGAGCGAAGCTACGGTGGCTGCCGATGTCACGATGAGCGACATCATGGCGGGTGCTCCGAAGGCTAACAACACGCTGGTTTACTTGCCCGAAGGCAACACTATCGAGGCTGCCAATGCCATTGTTGGAACTAACGCCAAGGAATTGGCACTCAACGATACGCTGACTTTCGTTTCGCCCAAGGCATTTACGGCCGAAGCTGTGAACTACAGCCGCGAATTCGAGGCCGACAGCTACGCTACGCTCTTCTTGCCCTTTGGCACTGAGAAGTTCGACGGCGAGGCATACAAGTTTGTCAAGGCCGACAACGAAAAGCTTTACTTCGAAACGGCTAAGCAGCTCGAAGCACTCACTCCCTACCTGGTGAAGCCGCTCAGCGCGAAACCTTTTGCCAACGCTGCTGCCGAGGTGGCTGTGGCTGCCAACGACACGGTGGTTAAGGTTACGAACAACGGCATGACGTTTGCCGGTGTGCTCACCGCAGCTGATTCGCTCAATGCCGAAGGCGAAAAGGTGTTTGCCCTGAATGCTGACAATGCCTTTGCACCTGTCAACGACAAGGCTTGTGCTGCTTTCCGTGCCATCATGTTTGGTAACAGCAAGGCCGAGGTGCTTACGCTGGTTATCGACAACAAGGTAACGGGTATTGTCGATGCGTCGCTCGATTTCAACAAGTTGGTCGACGTTTACAACATCGAGGGTAAGTTGATTCGCAGCCGCGTTGCCGCTGCATCTGCGCTCAACGGCCTCGGTTCGGGAATTTACATCATCAACGGTAAGAAGGTGATTAAGTAATTTCTGCGTACGCTATTCAACAATCTATTTGTAATCACTCAATCAATACCTTACTCTAAAGCCCCCAACGGTCATTACCGACCGTTTGGGGGCTTTTTCGGTGACTATGGGGCTGCATGGGGTGCAGTGGCTTCATTTTTTGAAAAGCAATGGGTGTTTCTCGTCAAATTATCGTAATTTTGCCACATTGGAATCGAACCGATTCACCCAATTTTTTGACTAACAAGTTGCATTATGACTAAACGCTTACTTATTTGCTGCTTCATGCTTTGCCTCACAGCCCTTGGTGCACAGGCACAATCGGCTGTGAAATATGGATACCTTAACTACGATTCGCTGCTCTACGCCATGCCCGAATATGCGACTGCCCAGCGCGACCTGGCAGAACTGCGCAAAAAGTATGAACAGGAGGCGGTGTACAACGAAAAAGAATTTAAACGCCTGTTTGCCGACTTTCTGCAGGGACAGAAGGACTTTCCTCAAAACATTTTGCTGAAACGTCAGCGCGACTTGCAGGATGCCATGGAAAGGGGACTTGCCTTTCGCCGCTCGGCCGATTCGCTGCTGGCTTGCGCCGAACGCGATTTGCTGCGGCCGGTTCACACGATTCTGAACGCGGCTATCCGTGCGGTGGGACTGGAACATGGCTACGAATACATACTGAACACGGCACAGCGGGCCTATCCTTTCATTCACCCCGAAGTGGCGGAGGATGCTACGCCCTTTGTGCGGGCTAAACTGACGGGGGTGGTGCAACCGGTGCCGGCAACGGGAGTGACAAAACGCTCGACTGCGGCGCCTGCCAGCACGACTAAGGCGACAAAGGAGGCTAAATCTGAAACTAAGCCTGCAAAATCTGATTCGCCGCAAACTGCGACGGAACCGGTGATTGAGGCTGACCCGGTGATCGTTGTTGAACCCTAAACTTGCGTTATCATGGAAAAATGTCCTATCGGGGTGTTCGACTCCGGCTACGGCGGACTCACCATTCTGCGCCAAATGCGCCAAATGCTTCCGCAATACGATTACTTGTATTTGGGCGACAATGCGCGCGCGCCGTATGGTTCGCATTCGTTCGAGGTGATTTACCGCTACACGCTTCAGGCGGTGGAGGAGCTGTTTGCACAGGGTTGCCGCTTGGTGATATTGGCGTGTAACACGGCTTCGGCCAAGGCTTTGCGTACCATTCAGCAAAACGATTTGGCGCGCATCGATGCTACGCGCCGTGTGTTGGGCGTTATCCGCCCTACGGTGGAGGCTATCGGGTCGCTGACGCAGTCGCGCCATGTGGGCGTGCTGGCTACGGCGGGTACTATCAATTCGGGGTCGTACACCATGGAAATTCGTAAACTCTGGCCCGACATTGAGGTGACGGGGCAGGCTTGCCCGATGTGGGTGCCGCTGGTTGAGAACTTTGAGTTCGATTCGCCGGGGGCTGACTACTTTGTGAAAAAGCGCATCGAGGGCATTTTGCGGCTCGACCCGGCCATCGATACGCTGATTTTGGGCTGTACGCATTATCCGCTGCTGATGAACAAAATTCTGAAATACACGCCGCCGGGGGTGCGACTGGTGCCGCAGGGCGAATATGTGGCGGCTTCGCTGCGCGATTACTTGACGCGACATCCGGAAATGGAGTGTAGGCTGAGCCGTCAGGGCGAATGCCGATACCTGACGACGGAAAGTGCGGAGAAGTTTAACGAAACGGCTATGCTCTTCATGCACGAAAAGGTGGCGGCCGAAAATATTTCATTGGGCTGCTAAGGGGAAATATGGCAAACAGCGCAGGGTGTGAACCGGTCAACGAGAAAATTCGTTTGGCGGATTCACACCCTGCGCTGTTTGGGCTGTTGGGGCTATGGGCAAAGAAGTAGTCTAAACTTTTCTGACGAAGATTTGAATGGGAGATTTATCTCAAAAAAAAGCCACCGCTGTTCCCTTTGGCAGGGTGCAGCAGTGGCTGTTTTGTTTGAGGCTTCTGTTATTAAGCACTCACGTTGCGAGAGCACAGATTACTTACGCAGACCGAGAGCCTTAACAAGTGCACGATAACGCGTGATGTCCTTGTTCTTCAGGTAGTTGAGGAGCGCGCGGCGCTTACCTACCATCTTAACGAGTGAGCGTTCAGTCGTATGATCTTTACGGTTAGCCTTCATGTGCTCCGTCAAGTGGGCAATACGGTAAGAAAACAAAGCTACCTGGCTTTCTACTGAACCGGTATCCGAGTTAGACTGTCCGTACTTACCAAAGATCTCTTGCTTCTTTGCAGAATCTAAATACATTGTGTATGAATTTGGAAAAAATGAATGAAAAACTATACTGCAAACCCTAAAGGTTCGACAAACCCAACCTTCGGGCGGCATAGCGGGTGCAAAATTACAAAGTTATTTCGATGTAACAAACTGAAACTCAAGTTATTTGGGGCGAATAGTGCCAAAAGTCGGCATTTTTGGTGGAAGTTGCCTGGGTGTAAGGTTAATTCACACCTGAAAGTGGGCTTACTTGAGGTGGATTGTGTAACTTTGTTGTAGCCGGCTGGACGGTGTGTGCCATGTACATGCTGTTGGGCTGTGGCTGCGCCAAGGGGAGCGGCTTTGCGGCTGCCCTGCCGAGGCAATTTTTTACATAACTAACATTTTTATTTCAAACCATGAGTAAAAACATCACTATCCGGTGTAAAAATACGGGACGCTCACACCGCGTGCCCATCGGTTTCACCCTCGAAGAGGTGTACGAAATGCTGGACCTTAATATGCCGCATGGCGCAACGAGTGCTAAGGTGAACAATAAGGTGGAGGGATTGCACTTCATGTTTTTCAACGACAAAGATGTGGAGTTTCTTGACATTACTTCGCCTTCGGGACTGCGCACGTACACGCGCTCGCTGTTCTTTGTGCTGTACAAGGCGGTGTACGATTTGTATGGCAGCCGAACGCCGCTGCGCATCGATACGCCGGTGTCGAACGGTTACTACTGTCACCTCGACATTGAGGGGGGCGTGACGCCCGATGTGGTGGAGCGTCTGAAAACGCGTATGCAGGAAATCGTGAAGGCAGACTTGCCGTTTCACCGCATCACTTGCCCGACGGAGGAGGCTATTGCGCGCTTCCGTACCGACGGCTTGGAAAGTAAGGCGCAGCTGCTTGAGGGTTTGGGCTCGCTTTACACCACGTACTACACGCTCGACAACGTGGCGGACTACTTCTATGGTTCGCTGCTGATTCAGACGTCGCAACTTTACTTGTTTGACTTGGTGAGCTACGGCGACGGACTGCTGCTGCGCATTCCTGACCCGAAAAACCCGAATGAACTGAAGCCGATGATTGATCAGCCGAAGATGTTTGAGGTGTTTCGCGAACAGCACCGCTGGAACGAAATTCTGGGGGTTACGACGATTGGCGAGTTTAACCATGCGTGCGACTTGGGCTTCACGAACCAGTTGGTGAACGTGAGCGAGGCGCTGCAGGAGAAGAAAATTTCGCGACTGGCTGACCGCATCGCGGCTAACCCGGACTATAAGGTGATTCTGATTGCGGGACCTTCGTCGAGCGGTAAGACGACGTTTTCGAAACGCTTGAGCGTGCAGCTGATTGCTTGCGGACTGAAACCGGTGCCTATTTCGACAGACGATTACTTCGTGGACCGCGAACATACGCCGCGCGACGAAAACGGGGAATACGACTTTGAACATATCGATGCCATGAACATTGACTTGCTGACCGCGCAACTCAATGCCATGGTGCAGGGCGAGGAGGTGGAACCGCCACGCTTTAACTTCGAAACGGGAAAACGGGAACCAAGCGGACGAAAACTGAAACTGGCTCCGAACGATATTCTGATTCTGGAGGGTATTCACGCACTGAACCCGAAACTGACGGAGGGGGTGCCCGATAAGCATAAGTTTAAAATTTATGCTTCGGCACTGACGACCATCATGCTCGACGACCATAACTACATTCCAACTACCGACAACCGCTTGCTGCGCCGCATTGTGCGCGACCACAAATATCGGGCGCGTTCGGCGCAGGAAACGATTCGCCAATGGCCGTCGGTGCGAAGGGGCGAGGAACGGTGGATTTTCCCATTTCAGGAACAGGCTGACGAAATGGTGAACACGGCTTTGCTCTTTGAACTGGCTGCCTTGCGCGAACAGGCGTTGCCTTTGCTGGAACAGGTGCCTGAAAAGTCGGCCGAATATTCCGAGGCTTACCGCTTGCGCAAATTCCTGACTTATCTCAAACCGATTTCAACGCGTGGCCTTCCGCCAACTTCGCTGCTTCGCGAATTTTTGGGTGGCAGCACGTTTGAGTATTAGAACAATCACAAAGAAAGCATTTTGGGCTGATTTTAGACAAAAGAATGTTATGCGTTAAAAAAAACGACGATTGATACGCATTACAAGAAAAAAGTAATAAATTTGCATCCGATGATTTTATTTACTAATCTTAATTTATTACTACTATGTCAGACGAAATGAATAACATGAACAGCAATTATCAGAACCCGGAAATGCAAAAGGATTCAGCGGGTTGCATGGGACTGGTTGTCTCATTCTTCATACCGATTGTCGGCATCATTTTGTATTTTGTGAAACGAAGCCCTATGTTCGATGCCCGAGGCTATCTTTATGCAGCTGCCGCAGGCTTTGCGCTTACTCTGATTGTGCAAGTTGTATCATCTGTATTGATGTCTTAGTTGCATTGATGCGCCTGGGAAAGGCATTCAATGCGCCCCAAAAAGGCATTCGAAAAAGCATTTATGCATGTTTTTCACCTCGTGAAAATATTTTATCTCACACAAAAAACCTCCGTCACTTCGCTGATACGAAGCGCCGGAGGTTTTTTAGTGAAAGTTTACAGCATTATTTAGCGGGGAAATCGAACTGTTCGAGTTTCAATGCGCCGCATTCTTCGAGCTGGGCTACATACTGGATGAAGTGTGCGGTTTGCTTGTGGGCATCGAGGGCTTCCTGGCTTGCCCATGTTTCGCAAATCATGAACACGTCGGCGCGGGTGCCGCTTTCAAACACGTCGTACGAAACACAGCCTTCTTCCTTTTGCGAAGCGGCTACCAAAGCCAAAGCTGCATCGAGGGCTTCCTCGTAGCGACCTTCCTTGGCTTGGAAAAAACAATTTAATCTGAGCATAAGGTTTATGTAATTAAGCTGCACCGGATGCTTCACCTGCGGTGTAGCCCCAATGCAGCGGTTTGGTTCAGCGTAAGGGGCTTGGACGCTACGGTTGGAAGGGCTGCTGCGATGAGCACATTCCTTAAGTAGACGTTTCCCAAGCAAATGTTTCCCGGTTATGTTCAAGTAGATGTTCCCTAATATTTTTTAGAACATATAAGCTACTTGCACCTGGAAGCTGTTGGCGCGGTAACGCAGCTCGTAGTCGTTGGATTGACCGGCTTCGCCACCAAAGTTTTCGAAGATGTTTTTACCCGTGCGGCTCAAGGCAAAGTTGTAGCCTACACCGATTTCGAGGTGACGGAGCAAACGTACGCCAGCACCGATGTTCCACGTGGTGTTCATGTTGCTGCGATCGAAGTTGGCACCCGAACCGAGGTTGTTCCAACGCATGTTCTGCAGGGCAAAGCCAAACTGCGGACCGGTTGCGATGTAGATGCCGGCAGTTTTGCCCAAACCGATGTTGTAGCGCAGGTTGATGGGAATTTCGATGGTGCGGTACTTCGTAGACTCGCCTTCGATGTCTAAGTCGCGCTCAGAGTATTGAAGGGCTGCGTCAACGCCCAGGCCAATCACGGTGCTGAAGTTCATTTTCGGACCTACGTACCAGCCGCATTTGGCGTCGGAGTTCAAACGGTGGGCCGAACCGCCGTCACGGTCGTTACCGCTAAACTGGAGTTTCGTAAGGTTCATACCGGCTACAATACCAAAGTCGAACGATTGAGCCTGTGCAATGCCTAATGCCATGAGCAGTGACACGCAGAATGTCATGATTCTTTTCATAAACATGATGTGTTGTAAATTAGTAATTGAGTGATTAAGTGAACTATTAAAATCGTAGATAACGCAGGTGCGCCAACGCATCAGCGTTACGCACCCGCGTTTGG
>Charlie_p1__coassemble_1243_pt1 | contig 10482 bp, 9 predicted proteins | sample Charlie_p1__metabat2_low_PE_023 | metagenome-assembled genome bin Charlie_p1 | reverse complement strand
CCAAACCGAAAAAAGGCTACCAAACCGAAAAAAAGCTACTGTCCTATCTGACAATCAGGTAGGGCGGTAGCCTTTAAATATGCTGACAACAGCCGCGCCGTATGTAGCGTAAAAACCTGTAATCCCCTAACGTAAACCCTACGTAGCGAGTGCGAGAGCAGGGCGTTACACAATTTGGGAGCAGGGAATGCGTATTTGTCCAAAGTCAATCATGGCGTTGAACAGCGCAGCTTCCGAAAAGTTTTTCAAATCATCGGGGCAAATGTCCGCTTCGTGCAGTATGCCGCGTTCAAGCAGGTGGCGCCGCATGGTGCCGGCTAGCAGTGGGGTGCGCGGCGTGAACCATGTGCGTCCATCGGTAAAAGCTACGTTCGTGTATGACGCATCGGTAATCAGTCCTTTGCGCACAATGAGCACCTCATCGCATTCCGCACGCAATTCGCGGAGCGCGGTAAGCCGCGAGCGGTCAGTGTACTTGAACGAATAGTCGATGTTGTCATCCGTAACCAGTCGCAGCGAACCGATGGGGTGAAGCGCATAAGGATGGTACTCCACAGCCGTTTGTCCCGACGCATTGTAGAGCACCCGCGCTTTCAGCAGTCCCTCGTGCGGCCGGTCGGTTAGCAAATCGGCAATTTGCGGTGCATGCAGTTGCGGTGCAAAGTGAGCCAAAGTTCGTTCCAAGCGGTCCTGATGCAGCAGCAGGTTACCGATTTCTCCGTTGGTTATACGGATGGTTTCAACGAATGGGAACATAGGTTTTTTGCTGCACTTCTTTGTATTCCTTTTCCCATTGGCTGCGGGCAGTTACGCCGCCTCCAGCCTTGAAATAGAGTTTGCCCTCTTCCTGGTCGATAAAGCGAATCATTACCGAACTGTCGAGCTGATTGCCGTCGCACCAACCCATTACGCCCGTGTAGAAGCCACGGTCGTAGTTTTCGGCCTCGGCAATCACCTCCACAGTTTTAGCCTTGGGCGCACCGGTAATCGACCCAGCAGGCAGTTGCGAGAACAGAATGTTGCCCACCTTTGTGTGCCAATCCTCCGGCAGTTTGCCGCGCACCTCCGAGCTGGTTTGAATGATGTTGCCGCGGTTCGTGTGGAGCAAATCCGTGTAGCGGTAGCGTTCCACCCACACCTTTTCGGCCACTTGGCTCAGGTCGTCGCTGATGAGCTGCACCACCGACTGATGTTCCTCGGCCTCCTTCACATCGTTCATGATGATGGCCTCGGCATCGGGCTGGTCGGCATTGATGGTACCCTTCATGGGGTAGGAACTGATTTCGCCGTTTTCGATGCGCACAAAAATCTCGGGCGAAAAGCACACCAGCGTATCCTTGAGCCAAAGTTTGTATTTAGCTTCGGCACGGCAAAAAATGTCGCGCAGCGAAAGGTTGGTGCTGACAGGCACGCGGCAAGTCAGGTTGATGAGGCTGATGTCGCCCGCCTTCAGGTAGTTCTCAACCGTGTCGAAACTCTTACGGTAAGTTTCGGGAGTCGGAAAGTTGCCCTGCCAGCTCACGGCCTCGGTGTTTTCGGCCTGTGCCTGTGCGGCATTGCTCACCGTACCGAAGTCGAACAAGCATTCATCGGGGTTAACCTTGCTCACGGGCAGCACAATGCTGCGTTTGGCCTCATAGTCGATGATGAAAATGAACGGAACGTGCGAAGTTGACAGCTCGTTCATGCGGGCTATGGCGGTTTCTTTGTTCAGATATTCCATGTTTTTTGAAAATAAAAGAGGATATGTATTGTATGCAGAATCAGGCAGAAAGTCCTGCTTCTGTTCTTGCCGTTTGGGGGGGCTGTACCGTTTTAGGCGGTGACAAAGGTAGAAAAATCAATGGTACGAGAATCATGCCGGCAAAATATTTTTTTCAAACAAAAAAACAGGCGTCACACGCCAGCGCGTGCAACACCTGTTTTAAACGTATCTGTTTCAGCAGATTTTGAACCATAGCCCAATAAATCAGCCCTTGCAAAGTTTACAGCCGAAAGTGTTAGTACCATTCGCTTTCTTCATCGTCGCTGCTGTTTTCAGTTTCGCTGTTGCTGTTGCTACCGTTGATTCGTTCCAGTTCCTCGGGCGTGTATTCGTCCTCGTAATGCTGTTCAACGGGAGCCATTTGCTCAATCGGCTGATTGGGTTTCAGCTCGATGGGCGCGAAGGTGGCGTCGAAGAATTTCTGGTAGTCGTTGACGCTGAAGCGAACGCCCAGCAGGTCGAGGTTTTCCTTCGAAATCAGCAGCACGCGACCCTTTTTAAGGAAGGGCAGCAGTTCGGCCGACTTAAAGCAACGCTGGGCATAAGCGTGAACCTCGTCGTACGAGTTGAAGCCTGCAATGCGGAATTGCGACAGTCCTTCACCCTTCGTAACCGTCATGTCGAAACCGCGCACAACGAACGACGTGAAGTTGAAATGTGCCATTTCGTAGAGCAAGCGGTTCGTATCGACCGAATCGTTGGGGAACACCAGCACAAAGAGGAAAGGCGCATTGCGTTCGGGCGAGAACTGGCTCTTTTTCGCAGCGTCGTCGGCCAGCGAGTCGGCAGCAGCCGTGCGGCGGTCCCACAGCGAACCCAAGTCGAAGGTACCCGTGCCTATTTCGCGTCCGCTTTCCAGTCCCTTCACAATCATGCCCGCCATGGGGCTGACGTCGCTTTCGGGAAATTTGCTGATAAGTTCGCGCAGTTCGGCAATCAGCTCCTTGCTGTCGGCCGTACTCAGGCGGCTCAGTGCATGCACAAATATGAATTTCGGACGGTTCAGTCCCTGGGCAAATTCGTTGGTTGAGCGTGCAAAGTTAGCCTCGACCGTGGCATGGTCGCGTTTGCGGTAAGCCTGGTAAGTAGCCGTGTAGAGCGAATCCTCGATTTCCTTGCCGTAGCGCGCGTTGTGTTCGAAGTTCGGAGCGTTAATCAGGCGCGTCAAGTCGTTGTCGGGGAAAAGTTGCGCCATTTTCAGTTTCATTTCGTGGGCCTTGTCCGTGCGTCCCCAGCGCGAGTAGAGCAGGAATAGCTGGTAGTACGCATCGGCCATGCGGTCGAACTGCGTGTACTGCGTCACAAGTCGTTCCAACGTTTCGGCCGCCAGCGGAAAGTCCTCTAAATCGTCCTTTTCGATGATGCCCGCGTTGTACAGGCCATCCTTGATAATGTCGTCCGAAGCAGCCCGCGCCTCGTCGGTAAACGGAATTTGCTTCAGGTAGTATTCGCGCTGGTGCGGATCGTTAGCCGCCGAATCAGGCACCGCTTCCTCAGTTTGCTGTTCCTCGGCCGCTGCCAGCGAATCGGCCACGGCACGCAGCGAGTCGTCGGCCTCGTAGTCGAAGCCCTCGGCCTCGTTCATAGCCACCACCGTGCGGTTTGAGCGTCGCCAGTTATCCTCGTTTTTGCGTTTGCCCCACAGTTGCATGAAGGCCTGTTTACCCTGCATCACCACCGTAGGGTTGTAAAAGTACCAGGCCGAGTTCTGTCCCGGTCGCGGCTTTTGCGTAGTCGGGTTGTTGTTCGTTTGGTTCGAACCCGTTTGCCCGTTTTCTTCGGCCCGCGCCTGCGCTGCCGAATCCAGTTTAGCCTGCCGTTCCTCTTCCTCCTTTTTCTTCAAGGCCTCGATTACGCGGTCGATGGCCGCATTCCGTTCCGCTTCGCTCATGCGCGACAAAGCCTGCAAACTGTCCTGCAAGGCAATAGCCGAAGTAAAGGGCACCAATTTGTCGAGCACTTTTGAGCGGCGCGTAATTTCTTCGTAATTGTCGTGTTCCTTGTCAATCAGTCCGAGCGCGTCGGTGTAACACTGCTGTGCCTTTTCAAACAGTCGCTTATCCCAGTAAATGGCTCCCAGTCTGAGCAGCAGCACCCCTTTCTCCACCCCGTTGCGCTGACTTTTTTCGCGTCCTGTTTCGTAAGCCCCGATGGCCCGTGCCGTATCGTTTGTGGCCAGGTAAATGTTGCCCATGGCATAGTACACCTGGTCCAGGTAGTCCTTGTTGCTTTCGTTGCGTGCCATGCGTCGCAGTTTGCCAATCATTTTTTTGCTGTTGGCCTTGTTTGCCGCAGCCACCTCGGTTTGCAGAATGCGCGCATTGAATGAAAGTTCAAAGGGCGGACTTTTTTTGATACATTTGCCCAATGCCTTGTAGGCCTCCGTTGCATGGCCCATTTGCTGGTGAATTTGTCCCATCAAGTAGTAAAGGCGTGCTTTGCGGTGTGCCCCTTTGGCATTTTTGGCCGCCCGTTCCAAATAGGGCAGTGCCTCGGCAAATCGTTCCTGACGTATGAGCAGGTCTGCCTGCGTTGCGTCGGCCTCGCGCAGCACCCGTCGCGACACCGAGTCGCGGCTCATGCGTTGCAGTGCATCCTCGGCATCGTAGTACCAGTCCACCTGCGTGTAGCATCGCGCCAGCCACTGCCGGGCTTCGGCCGCCACGGCAGGTTCTGCGGCATAGAGTCGGGTGATGTAGGAAAACGTGGCCGCAGCTTCCAGAAATTCGCCTTTTTCAAACTGTGCCTGCCCCATGAGCAGCCACGCATTTTTCAGAAAGGGGTTGAACTCCTTGCGTTTCAGGTATTCCTTCGTCTTGGCATTGCGGCTTTTTCCCGGACTCACTACCGGGCGTCGCTTGATAGAATGCACCGCAATGGCCTTTTGGCATTTGGTAATGGCCGTTTCGAACTGGCTTTTACCCGTGGTGCGCGACTTTTCGCTGCTTACCAGAAAAACCGGAAGCAGTTCGGTGTAGTTGTCGGTATGTCCGCTGAGTTTGGCCTTTTCGCCTTCGATAAATGCCTGTTCACCATTGAAGTACGTGTTGTAGTGGGCTGTGAATGAGTGCCAGGCACGCGTCATCTTCGTATTCTTTTTGGTAGAACACGAAGCCATGAGCATCAGCAGCACCGCAGTGCCGAAGAGCAGGGGTATGGAGCGTTTCAGTGAATTCAAGGGGATTGAAATGTTTGGTAGAAGTATGTTCGGGGTTGAGGCTCTGCTTGATTCGGTAAGCTGTGGCGCGCGTGGCAACCCTATTTCTTTAAACCGCGAATGGTGGCCTTTATTGTGCGGGCAGCGGCATAAATGCCAATGCTGACAATGATGATGCAGGCTCCGCCCGGCACGTCGGCATAGTACGAAAGCAGCAAACCGCATACACAACCGATGTAGGCCAATAGGGCCGAAAGCCAAACCATTTGGCGGTAAGTATTGACAAACAGTGTCGCCGTCATTTGCGGCACGCTCAGCAGCGAAATAACCATGACGATGCCCACAATGTGCAGACACCCCACAATGGTCAGTGCCACCAGCACCGTGAGCATGCCTTCGATAAATTTGACGGGCAGCCCCTGCGTTTGGGCAAAGTCGCGGTCGCAGGCAATGCTGATGATGGCATCGCGAAACACAGCGTAGAAAATAACCGCCACCACCGTCAGCGAGCCAAGCAGGTAAAGGTCGGTGCGCGAAATGCCCAGAATGTCGCCAAACAGATACGAGGGCAGGTCGGTCATGAAGCCCGGCGTGAGGTAGGCCAGCAAAATGCCCACAGCCATGCCAAAGGTCCAAAGCATGGCAATGGCCGAATCTTCGCGCACGGTGCGCCGGCCGCTCAGCCGGCTGATGCCAAACCCCGAAGCCACGGCAAACAGCGCCGCACCCAGCAGGGGCGAAAAACCGAAATAGGCTCCGACACCCACACCGCCCAGCGAGGCATGAGCCATGCCGCCACCGGCAATTACCAGGCGGCGCGTCACCACATAGGTGCCCATGATGGCGCAGAGCACCGAAGCAAACAGCGCACCGATGAGGGCATGCTGAAAAAATGTATAGGAAAGTATCGTCATCGTTCAGTCAGGCTATTGGGCCGCAGTTTTGCGGCTGTGTCGGCAAAGTTTTGGGGGAATTTAAAAAGAGAAAAGCCGTGTGGGGAAATCAGTGGCGGAGTTCGCCTACAATCAGGAACACTTGGTCTTTCAGTGCATCCGGCAGGTTGATGCCGCGCAGTTGCAGCGAGCGCACCCAGCCGGCCACGTCGTCCTCGTGCATCGTGGTCAGCACATCCTCAAATTGCTCAATTTCCTCGTCGGAATATTCGTCCGACTCGCGTCCGCGGTAAGTGTCGAGGTATTCATCGTCGTAGTATTCAATATCCTTGCTCACTGCCGCCAGCAAGCTTTCGCGTTCGCAGGTTTCGTGCTGTCCGCAGCATCCGTCGGCGCGTGCCTTGCGTATTTTGGGCATTTCCTTAATTTCGCCGCGTTCCAGTTTGCGTTGTAAGTGTCGGTTGCGTAGCCATCCGGCAATCAGTGCCACAAAGAACAGGGCTACAAGCGATAAAATCAGAACATTCATGTAAAAATGTATGCTATGTGTGTAAATTTTTACCAAGCTGTCGTTTGAAACGGCAGCTTTTTTTTGACCAAAAACAAAAAATCAAATCGTTTCCAAATCCTGCCAGAACGCCGGATAGCTTTTCGTCACCACTTCGGGATGGCTGATGCTCACCCCCTTGCAAACCATGCCTGCCGGAGCAAAAGCCATGGCCATACGGTGGTCGTGGTAGGTGGCAATCGGCGTGCCGTTCCATGCCGGCGTGCCCTCGGCATACGCATCTATATATAATGTGTCATTGTCGATGCCCAGGGTAATGCCAAAGTGCTTCAGCTCGTTGGCCAGCGCCGCCATGCGGTCGGTTTCCTTGATGCGCAAACTCTGTAAACCCGAAAAACGGAACGGAATGCGCTGCATGGCGCAGCACACCACCAGGGTCTGTGCCACGTCGGGTTGCCGGTTCAGGTTCAGTGTCAAAGTTTTCGTGCTGGGCAGTCGCGCCTCCTCGTTTTTGGTCAGTATGGCGCGGTCGGGATTCGCGGCAAATTCTGTGCGCACGCCCAAGGGGTCGAAAAAGTGCTGCACCGCGCTGTCGCCCTGCAAACTGTCGGCCGAAAGTCCCGTGAGTTCCACGCGTGCTTCGGGGTCGGTGCTGAGCGACACCATTTCGTACCAGTACGATGCCGCGCTCCAATCGCTTTCGACGGCAAATTCCGTGTTGGCGCGATACGCCCCGGGGGCCACCTGCAGCGCGTGTGTGCCGCTCCATTCGGCCGAAGCCCCGAAGTGGCGCATCAGTGCCAGCGTCATGTCGATGTATGGGCGCGAAATGATTTCGCCTTCGAGCATCAGTGTCAGCCCTTCGCGCATCATCGGTGCCACCATGAGCAGGGCCGAAATGTATTGCGAACTGACATCTGCCGGCAACGTAATGCAACCCCCCTTCAGCGTTTTGCCCACCACGCGCAACGGCGGAAATCCCTCGTTTTCGCAGTACGCAATGTCGGCGCCCAGCGTGCGCAAGGCATCGACCAGCACCCCGATGGGGCGTTCGCGCATACGTTCTGTACCCGTAAGAACATGCGTTTCGCCGGGGCAGATGCTGAAGTAAGCCGTCAGAAAGCGCATGGCTGTGCCGGCAGCCATCACATCCACCACCTCGGGCCTGAGGGTCAGGGCACGCTGCATCACCCGCGTATCGTCGCAGTCAGAGGCGTTGGTTACCGATGAACCATTGCCGCTGAGTGCGCCAAGCAGCAGGGCGCGGTTGCTCAGGCTTTTTGAAGCAGGCAGTGAAATTCGGGCTTGCAGCCGGGGTGGGAAATGGGGTTGTAACGTCATGAGCAAAGGATTTGTCTACAAATAAATAGAGAGGGGTGTACGAACGCATTTGGCTTGTTGCCGAATCCATCAAAGGAACAGCGCGTCATACTAACCGCCAAAGTTACAATTATTCGGTCAAAGAAGGAGCATCTGCCTTGGTCAAATCGGCTTTTGTCCGGTATTTTTAGTAAATGAAGTCGTCTAAACTTTTCTGACAAAGATTTGATTTGGAGATTTATCTCTTCTAAATTCAATCTTCACCTTTCTTTTTGGCCGTTTCTTGACCTTTCATCAGTCGTGTAGCTCGCAACCCTCCTTCTTCAAGGCCCAAAACGCCTCAAAAATTAAGGCAAATCTTGAATTTCATAAAAGTTCAGACGACTTCAATATCTGATTGGGGCAGTATGCGTTTGGCGCTTCAGTGGGCTATGGAAATAGGCCCAAATACCCTGAAAAAAGGCTGTTGCACAAAAAAACTTCGCATTTTTTGCATGAAAACGTAAAAAAGTGGGGAAAAAATTTGTCACGTTCCAAAAAACTTGTACTTTTGCACTCGCAATTCGGGATGTAGCTCAGTCCGGTTAGAGTACGCGTCTGGGGGGCGTGTGGTCGCTGGTTCGAATCCAGTCATCCCGACTGCTTATTTACTACGCTTTTGTGTTGGTTTTTCAGCATGAAAGCGTTTTTTTTTGCTTGCTTGTACGGTTCGTAGTGGTTTTAACAAAATTCTGAATAAAGCTAAAACACAGCCGTTGGCGTTTTGCCCGATTTCGGAGCGAAACGAGCGTTTCGGAAATCAAGGTTGCTGATTTTCTGAAAGCACTGATTATCAGTAACTCCAAATTTGTTCGCACTGGCTCGGAACTAATTTGAACAAGCTCGGAACTAATTTGCATTAGCTCGGAACTAAATCGAACAACCTCGGAACTAATTTCAAGAATCTCGGAATAAATTTTCGCGAGGGGCAACTTTGTGTCCCAACCAACCTAAATTTGGTGAAGCATCAGACTTTGATTTTTGAAGAATTTTCACTTTAAAGCCTGCTGGGCTGTTAACATTTTCGTCGAAGGTTCAAAAAAAACTGCTGCAATCCGGCGAACCGGAGAGCAGCAGTCGAGTTGAGTTAAGTGTGCGAATACAGGCTAAATTATTCACCTGCAGAGATTGCACCCGAGGGGCAAACATCAGCGCAAGTACCGCAGTCAACGCAAACGTTGGGGTCGATTGAGTACTTTTCGCCTTCAGAGATGGCGCCAGAGGGGCATTCATCGATGCAAGTGCCGCATGCGATGCATTCGTCGCTAATTACGTAAGCCATAATTGTAAGTAATTAAAAGATGGTTATTGATGAGTTATTGTCCGTGCTTCTTCACTGGCAGCTCCATGCGGTGGCAAGGAACAGCGTGCAGAACGCGGTAGCAAAGGTAGTGCAAATCGAACGCTCTGCCAAAGAAAATTTGAATTTTCTTTGGCAGAGCTGAGATGCCGCCTACCTTGTACGCAGTCAAAGGTAGTGCAAATCGAACGCTGTGTGTCTATGAAAATTTGAATTTTCTTTGGCAGAGCTGAGATGCCGCCTACCTTGTACGCAGTCAAAGGTAGTGCAAATCGAACGCTGTGTGTCTATTCAAAATGCACCTTATGAAAAAAAATGTAACTTTGCATACAATAAAACATACCACATCTCCGTTAAGTATCTTGATATTTACTCACCCAAACATTTTTTCAGCATGCGCCCCATCCGTTTACTTCTGACAGTAGTTATGGCGTGCCTGACTTTAGCGGCAGGCGCGCAGCAACGACGTGTGCAGCATAAACCCTTTATTGACGAACGACGGTTTCACTACGGATTCTTTGTGGGAGCGCACGACCAAAGCCTGAATCTGGAGAACAACGGATATACCGACCCGGCAACCGGAAAACAGTGGCTGGCGCAAACTGACCGTACGAACTTCGGATTTTCGGTAGGCGTGCTGGGCGAATGGAAAATGAACCGATACCTGGCCGTCAGAGTCATGCCCTCGCTCCACTTCGGTTCAAAGCATATTACATTTCGCGAACTCACCACGGGCGATGAGGAAAGTCAGGACATGAAATCGTGCTACATTGGCGTACCCGTAAACCTCAAAGTGGCAGCACCGCGATTCAACAATTACCGGCCATACGTCGTAGCCGGTGTAGCTCCGATGTACGACCTTACCACCGGTAAGCACAGCAAACTGAAAACCAAGCCCTTCAACCTGATGTTGGAAGCCGGTATGGGCTGCGATGTGTATTTGCCCTTCTTTAAACTGATTCCCGAACTCAAATTCTGTTTCGGCTTGACCAATGTGCTACAAAAAAACCGCAAAGACCTCACCGACTCCTCGCAACTGATTTACACGCAAAGTGTTGACAAAGCCACCATCGGCATGGTGGTACTATCGTTTTACTTTGAGTGACCGATACATATAGACATAAAACATAATCCGCATTTTTTGCATACAAAAAAAGCCCGGTGTACTCCGTAAAACGAAGAGTACACCGGGCTTTCCCATTGTAAAATCAATGATTTATTCACTTTATGATGGGTCAGTAGTAAAAAGGTGTGGGGGTAGTAGCATAGGGGTGAGGAAAAATGTTACTGTTTCGTACGTTTTGATAATCGGTATGAGATAAAATGTTATATCCCGATTTCATTTTTTTTCGTGTGTGGAAAATGCGCGTGAAAGCCCATGGATAAAGGGCTGAATGCCGATTTTGGGGTGTGGAAAACTTTCGAGGTGCGATATTAGAGGGCCAAAAAATTTGGATTTGGCGGTGTACATGTTGTATCTTTGCATCGCGAAGTCAGGCT
>Charlie_p1__coassemble_842_pt1 | contig 14172 bp, 10 predicted proteins | sample Charlie_p1__metabat2_low_PE_023 | metagenome-assembled genome bin Charlie_p1 | reverse complement strand
TACTGCGCTATCATCCCCTGCCTAAAGACAGGGGAATTCCCGCTTTATTCTTAACAGGGGTTTACCTTTCGGGTGGGGAAACGTTTAACATTTGCGACTGCGCGATTGTTGGGCGCTGATTCTCTTCATGCGGTAGCAAAAAGTTGTGTGCCACATTGCCGTTGCGTACAACTGCGTGTTGACGGCTGAATGTGCGCACAAAAAAAGCCCCGCTCAGTCAAGCTAAGGGCTTGATTGAGCGGGGCTTCGAGGGTGAAGGTGTGCCGACACACGGAAGTGTGGCGGTTATTTGTTGCGGACGAATAGGTCGCGGTATTCGCCGTAGGTTATTTTGCCGGGAGTTTCCAAATCGAAGTTTTTGGTATAAACACATTCAAGGGTGTCGTTGTAGACCCGGATGCGTATGGTGTTCGATTCGTCTTCCTTGAAGCAGAACATTTCGCCGGTTTGGTTGTTGATACTCCAGAAGAGTTCGGCTTTCAGGGTGCGTCCGTTGATTTCGGTGTGCGACTTTAAGTCGCCGTCTGCGCCAAAGGTGACGTAGGCGCGGTCGGGCGCTCCTTTGTGAGTAACGACCCATTGTTTACCTTTTTTTTCGTAGCTGTTCAGGTGATTCCATTTGCCGATGAGTTGTTCGGCCAATGTTTGGTTGCCCGGACTCACTCTTTTCCAGCAGTCTTTGTAGACAGCTTCGCATGTGGTTTTTCGGTTTTCCTGATCTCTGTATCCCAATTCCATGCTGTCGTTTTTGAGCAGGAGCATTTGGGTGTCGAAACCATTGATGGTGAAAATTTCATTTTCGTCGTCGGCCTGCCAGGTGGTTTCGCGCAGGTAGGTTTGCCCGTCGTTGTCGGTGTAGCTGATTACTGCGCGTCCGTCTTTATAGAATGTATAGAAATTTCCTACAGCATCGTAGTCGGCTACTTCGACCCAACTTCCATGCTTGTTTTCGAAGCCGTGTGCTATAACCCATTTGCCCACCACATTATTGGCAATGGGCGGGAGTTTGCTGGTTTTGCGCTGATCGAAGCAAGACCCAGCTAAACACAAGATGAGCATACCGACGACAGCCGGAATGAGTTTGGAAATTCTATTCATGTGCATTTTGAGAAAGAGATGAATCTGCATGGTGTCACGGGGCGACAGGAATGCGTGAAAAACCTCGAAAAAGATAAGCAACTCGACTTAGAACTGCTTGATGTCGAGATGTAGCTTATGTGCCCGGAAGTGTGTTAAGTAAGTTGGTAATAGAGGGGGTAATGAGGGTAAAAATGGGTGCAGAGTCTCAGTGTTCATTGCAAAATTAAGACAGATTTTAATATTTTCCAAATTTATAGATAAATATTTGCAGTACTTCTTTATATAACTTCACATTTTGGGAAGTGTGGTGAGCAAAACGAAGAGGTAGAAATTGTATTTACTGCATTTTGCTTTCTTAAAGATACAAAATTGGGGTCGGATTGTGAAAAAGGTGGTTGCTGTAAGCCGGTGTTGAGTTTTGGTTAGCGCAGACTTGCTGTTTTGCCGTGTTTTCCGATTGTGTTCCTGCCCTCACACGGCCCTGTCCGGTGGGCTGTTATAGTGCTTGTGAGGCTTCGGTGCGCAGCAAGAAGCAGCGAGGGACGGAAAATGCGTTGTTACTGTAAAAACAATTAGAAACACCCACTTATATATATTGGGGTTTCTACTTGATATTGAAGTCGTCTAAACTTTTCTGACGAAGATTTGATTTGGAGATTTATCTCTTTAAATTCAATCTTCACCTTTCTTTTTGGCCGTTTTTTGACCTTCATCAGTCGTGTAGCTCGCTACACTCCTTTTTCAAGGCCGAAAAACGCCTCAAGAATTAAGGCGAATCTTGAATTTCATAAAAGTTCAGACGACTTCATTTAAAAAAGTTTATCGAATTTGCTATCTGATGTTGATAAATTAAGGGATAATAATTCAAAAAAAATGCCATATAGATTTTGCGAGTGTCGTACTACTTTTGTACCTTTGCGGTAGCGAAAGGATTGTTTTGGAGGGTAGAAAGATGTATGTTTTTGGTATTCAGCCCAAATAATACACTGGTTTATCCTTGTGAACGATTTTACGAATGAGTCAGCAGCGTAGGCTGTGCCGTCGTATTGCGCTATTTTTTTTGAGATGTTCTTTGTAGTTCTGTCTGCCGAGGGCTGCTTGTTGTTCTGTATACATGTGTTTTTCTTTAAAAATACATAGGCACAAATATATGATGGGGATGCAGCCGTTTTCGCGTGCCGTTTCAGGCTGGCGGTCGGGATATTATTACGAGGGGGAACATCCGTATATCTGAAATTATAAATTGCAAATGGAGACGTTTTTCTTATCGCACGCTTATCTGATGGAGCATTTCAATGCACCGGTACGCCGTTCGCTCATGGATACGATTGATTGGAGCTATCGCATGATAGGCATCAAGGGCCCGCGCGGTGTAGGCCGTACATCCTTTCTGTTGCAGTATGCCAAAGAGCATTTCGACGTGCGTTTGCATCAGTGTCTCTACATTGATTTAAATAGCTTTTACTTTCATGCGCACGGCATTGTGGACTTTGCCGGCGAATTTGTGGCGCGTGGAGGTCAGGTGCTGCTCATCGATCAGGCTTTCAAATTGCCCGGTTGGCGTGAGCAGTTGGTGGAGTGCTACCATAAATATCCTTATCTGCGCATTGTGTATTCAACGACTTCGGTGAACCCCGAGGAGGAGGATTCGACCGAACTGAGTGCCATCAGCCGCACGTATGTGCTTCATGGTTTTTCGTTCAGAGAGTACATTAACTTGCAGACGGACTTTAACTTCGAGGCTTATACTTTCGACCAGTTGCTGGCTAACCACGAACACATTCTGCGCGGCATCTTGCCGAAGGTGCATCCGTGGAACTACTTCCAGGAGTACTTGCAGCATGGCTATTATCCTTTCTTCCTCGAAAATCATAACTTCACGGAGGCTTTGCTCAAGGCGATGAACAACATGATTGAGGTGGATTTGCTGCTGAACAAGCAAATTGAGCTGAAATATTTGTCGCGCATCAAGAAATTGCTGTATTTGTTGGCTATTGGCGACCCTTCGGCCCCCAATGTGAGCAAGCTGGCGCAGGAAATCGGTACTTCGCGCGCTACGGTGATGAATTACCTGAAGTATCTGGAGGAAACCCGCCTGATCAATATGGTGCACCGCGAGGGCGAAACTTTCCCGAAAAAACCGGCGGCTATTTATCTGCACGATGCAAACTTGATGTATGCGGTGTATGACAACACAATGTCGGAGCAGAACATCATGGAAACGTATTTCGTGAACTGCTTGTGGCGTCACCATACGGTGAACAAGGGACACCGCTCTGGTATGTTCCGTATCAATAACAATACGAATATCTGTGTGTGCGACAAGGCTCGCCGTGTGCGCACTACGGCCGACACCATTTATGTGCGCTACAACACGGATGTGGGTCGCGAAAACGAAATACCTTTATGGTTGTTCGGTTTCTTGTATTAAACTGCGCAGGACACATAACGACCTGACAAATCAGGCAGGTGTGGGTGAAAATGCTCTGCCACATCTGCGCATACGATACAGAGGTGTATGCCGGGTAAAGGACGTTCAGCGTCTGTTTGCCGGATTCCTCAAACAAACGGGGTTGCAGGTTTTGCCTGTTCACACCCGTGCAAAGGAGTGCCTTCGGGTTCATCCTTTACGAGGGGGAGCTTTGGGGCTTTCCTCCTCAAAAAAACGAGAGGCTTTCGGGCCTTTCTCAGTAAATAAGCAAATTTCAATCTTTCTATTTTACAAAAACATTATGGCAAACAAGAATTTCATTACTTGTGACGGCAACCAGGCCGCTGCGCATATTGCTTATATGTTCAGCGAAGTTGCTGCCATTTACCCCATCACTCCTTCGTCGCCTATGGCCGAACACGTAGATGAGTGGTCAGCTCAGGGACGTATTAACCTGTTTGGCGACACGGTGAAGGTGCAGGAAATGCAAAGCGAAGGCGGCGCCGCAGGTGCTGTTCACGGTTCGCTTCAAGCCGGTGCGCTCACGACGACGTTCACCGCATCGCAGGGTCTGCTTCTCATGATTCCTAATATGTACAAGATAGCAGGCGAATTGCTTCCCTGCGTGTTCCACGTTTCAGCCCGTACGTTGGCCAGCCACTCACTCTGTATCTTTGGCGACCATCAGGACGTAATGGCTTGCCGCCAAACCGGTTTTGCCATGCTGTGCGAAGGTTCAGTTCAGGAAGTAATGGACCTTTCGGCTGTAGCTCACCTTGCTACGCTCGAAAGCCGCGTGCCCTTTATCAACTTCTTCGACGGTTTCCGCACTTCACACGAATACCAGAAGATCGAGGTTATGGACCAGGAAGACATCCGTCCGCTCGTTCCCATGGACAAGGTTAGCGAGTTCCGCAGCCGCGCCCTTACGCCCGAACACCCCGTGGCACGCGGTATGGCCGAGAACCCCGAAACCTTCTTCGCTCACCGCGAAGTGTGCAACAGCTACTACGATGCTGTGCCTGCCATCGTCGAAAAGTACATGGCTGAAATCAGCAAAATCACGGGTCGCGAATACAAACTCTTCAGCTACTACGGTGCCGATGACGCTGAACGCGTAATCATCTGCATGGGTTCAGTAACCGAAGCTGCCCGCGAAGCCATCGACTACCTCAACGCCAAGGGCGAAAAGGTGGGTATGGTCAGCGTACACCTCTACCGTCCCTTCTCAGTGAAGCACCTCCTCGCTGCAGTGCCCAAGACCTGCAAGAAGATTGCTGTGCTCGACCGTACGAAGGAACCCGGTGCAAGCGGCGAACCTTTGTATCTCGACGTGAAGGATGCTTTCTACAATGCAGAGAACCGTCCGGTTATCGTTGGCGGACGCTACGGCTTAGGCTCATGCGACACTACTCCGACGATGATTATCTCGGTTTACGAAAACCTCGCACTCCCCGAACCCAAGGATCACTTCACCGTAGGTATCGTTGACGATGTAACCTTCTGCTCACTGCCCCTCGAAGCTGAAAAAGCACTGGGCGGCGAAGGCATTTTCGAAGCTAAATTCTACGGTCTCGGTGCCGACGGTACTGTAGGTGCCAACAAGAACAGCATCAAGATTATCGGTGACAACACCGACAAGTATTGCCAGGCATACTTCTCGTACGACTCGAAGAAGTCGGGCGGTTTCACCTGCTCACACCTCCGTTTCGGCGACACCCCCATCCGTTCTACCTATCAGATTAAGACCCCGAACTTCGTGGCTTGCCACGTTCAGGCTTATCTGCACATGTACGACGTGCTTCGCGGTTTGCGCGACAACGGTACCTTCCTGCTCAACACCATTTGGGAAGGCGACGAGTTGGCTGCCAACCTGCCCAACAATGCCAAGCGCTACTTTGCTCAGCACAACATCACCGTTTACTATATCAACGCAACCAAGATTGCCCAGGAAATCGGCCTCGGCAACCGTACGAACACCATCCTTCAGTCTGCCTTCTTCCGCATCACCGAGGTAATCCCCGTTGATTTGGCCATTGAGCAGATGAAGAAGTTCATCGTGAAGTCGTATGGCAAGAAGGGTCAGGACGTTGTCGACAAGAACTACCAGGCTGTTGACCGCGGCGGCGAATACCAGAAGTTGGCTATCGACCCCGCATGGGCAAACCTTCCTGAGGACGAAAAGGAAGTACGCGACGAACCCGCTTACATCTCTGACCTCGTACGCCCCATCAATGCTCAAAACGGCGACTTGCTCCCCGTTAGCGCATTCAAGGTGTCGGAAGACGGTACTTGGGAACAGGGTACTGCTGCTTACGAAAAGCGCGGTGTGGCTGCATTCGTTCCGGTATGGCACAAAGAAAACTGTATCCAGTGTAACAAGTGCGACTTCGTATGTCCTCACGCAGCCATCCGTCCGTTCGTACTCACCGACGAAGAACTGAACGGCTTCAAGGGCGAAACCCTCGAAATGAAGGCTCCTGCCGCCATGAAGGGTATGCACTTCGTTCAGCAGGTTGACGTGCTCGACTGCTTGGGTTGCGGTAACTGTGCCGACGTTTGTCCCGGTATGAAGGGCAACAAGGCTCTCGAAATGGTGCCCCTCGAAACTCAGATGGACGAAGCCGGAAACTGGGAATACTGCGTGAAGAACGTAACCAGCAAACAGCACTTGGTTGACGTGAAACTCAATCCCAAGAACTCACAGTTTGCTACCCCGCTCTTCGAGTTCTCAGGCGCTTGCTCTGGTTGCGGTGAAACTCCGTACGTAAAACTCGTCAGCCAGCTCTTCGGCGATCGTCAGATGATTGCCAACGCTACCGGTTGCTCATCTATTTACTCTGGTTCAATTCCTTCAACTCCTTACACCACGAACGAAAAGGGTCAGGGTCCTGCTTGGGCAAACTCACTCTTCGAGGACTTCTGCGAATTCGGTTTGGGTATGGTAATGGCCAACAAGAAGATGCGCAAGCGCATTCAGAACTTGCTCGAAGCCGCTTCGGCCGACGAACACGTTCCTGCAGAATTCAAGGAAGCTGCTGCTGAATGGATTGCCGGACAGGAAGATGCTGACGCAAGCCGCGCTGCTGCCAACAAGCTCGAACCCATGATTCAGAAGGGTGCTGCCGATGGTTGCCCCGTTTGCAAGCAGCTCAGCGAATTGGCTCACTTCCTCACCAAGCGCAGCCAGTGGATTATCGGTGGCGACGGTGCTTCGTACGACATCGGTTACGGTGGTCTCGACCACGTATTGGCCAGCGGCGAAGACGTTAACATCCTCGTGCTCGATACCGAAGTTTACTCGAACACCGGTGGTCAGGCTTCAAAGGCTACCCCCGTTGGTGCCATTGCTCAGTTTGCCGCAGCCGGTAAGCGCGTAACGAAGAAGGACCTCGGCCTTATGCAAGCTACTTACGGCTACGTTTACGTGGCACAGGTTGCTATGGGTGCCGACCAGGCACAGTGCCTCAAGGCTATCCGCGAAGCTGAAGCTTACCACGGACCTTCACTCATCATTGCCTACGCTCCCTGTATCAACCACGGTTTGAAGATCAAGGGCGGTATGGGACGTTCACAGGCCGAAGAAGCCCGCGCCGTTGCTTGCGGTTACTGGCACCTCTGGCGTTACAACCCCGAACTCGAACTCGAAGGCAAGAACCCCTTCACGCTCGACTCGAAGGAGCCCAACTGGGATATGTTCCAGGATTACCTCGACCACGAAGTACGTTTCCTCTCACTGAAGAAGGCTATGCCCGAACAGGCACAGGAACTCTTCGACGAAACGAAGAAGGCTGCACAGCGCCGTTACGCTTCGTACGTTCGCAAGACCAAGGAAGACTGGAGCCTTTAATTCCGCAAAAACAACATCATTATTTGTTCAGCACCTAATTGCGGGTGCTGAATAAAATACCTGCCAACGCAGCATTCATTGTTCAAGATGAGTGCTGCGTTTTTTTTGTACACATAGCCCAAACGCGCCCTACTGAATACCATAGTTTTTGCCCCAACAGGCAAATATGGAAAGCATATTAAACAGGTTTGAAACGAATAATCGTTAACTTCGCTCAAAACAAGTCAATTAAACGGTAATACCTATTTAATCAAAAGCTTATGCAAACACGTTTACTTTCTGTTGCCATGTTGTCAACCGCCCTGGCGCTGTTGACAGCCTGCCCCCAAACGGCCGATGCCCAAGGTTTTCGCTTTGGCCGACAAACGCATCGCAAGAGCCTGCAAAAAAAACTTGAAAAGCTGAATCAAGCGCAACGCTACACCCGCATGGTGGCACCTAAAAAGGTGAATATCGATGACTGGACTGAAGTGAACCTTGAGGGCAATCAAAAGTTCCGCTACGTTTACGGCTACGACAAGGACAGAAACCGCACCTCTGAAAGCATCTACATCACCCGTCGCGAAAACGGACAGTGGGGTGCTGAGGAACTGCTCACCGTCGGTACGTACGTCTACGAGTACAACGCGCAAGGAAAGCTCCGCAAAAAAACGGTAAACTACACGCCCAACAGCATCTTCGACTCGTACTACATTGAAACCGCACCGCAACAGGACGGCACCACACAATACGTGCGCTACGAAAGTTCGGGCGATACTTACCAGCGTAAGGAAATGTGGTTCTGCCGCGCCGATGGTACGCTTGCCGAGGTACGCAAATACACCCATTCTGACGCTAATACCGAAGCGTACGATGCCAAGTTCTACAACACGCTGGGCGAACAAGCCGGCTACCTTAAAAAATCCGATGCTTGGCAGTCAGGATGCCGCGCAGAAGGGCAGTTGAACGACTCCACCATTCAGCAAATTTCCTCTGATTCCTATAATCAACGCAGCTGTCATTATAAATACAATGCTGATTTGGGTCGTATCGCTTACCTCAAAGAAGTAAACTATGGCGACGAAGACCGCACCACCTACGAATATGACACATTCGGCCGCTTGGTTAAAATAGCATACAGTCAACCCTCATATGATGATGAAGAGGTTGTACCCTCGCCCAACCCAGGTTCGCTTCGTGCAGCCCCTGCCAACGAAGATACCGAAGTTACCACCTTTACCTACGCCAGTGATGAGGTTTATGCCATCAACAATCCCTGGCGCGCAGTCTTCGGTTTCGAAGGGCCACTCGCATCTGTCCATATTGTCGAAACCACGGGCGGTAAGGTGAATTACGAAGAAACCAACACATTCAAGCGAGATGCCTCAGGCAAACTCCTGACTGTCGACCGGCAGCACACCGGTAACACAGAATGGGTGAAAGATTCAATAGCCATCAGTGTCGACCCATTCGGACAGATTGACAAAACCTATAGCTACTTCCGCGAAATGAATGACTACGATCAAGATGGTGTTGTCGATTACGATTATACCTCCGAAATCACCGATAATTACACTTGGGAAAACGGACTCATTACCCACTCGCTAGTGGTTGATAAAAACACTACAACCAACGGATACGGCAAAGAAACGTCTGAGGGAACGCAAACGTCGACTTATACCTACACCGACAATGGCTTTACCGACAAATGCCATCAGATTTATCAATATAGCGATGGTCAAAAATACGAATCCGATATGCTGTCTACGCTTAAGCAGGAGGGCAAGAAACTGAGCATTTACACCAAAGATGCCGATCGGGCTGAAAAGTTCATTGTGGTCGATGTACAGAACCGCGACTTAAAGTTTGAACGTCCCAATGCCCTGGTGATGAACCACGACGGGTTCAGCCCCGAGCCTCCTGTGGTGGTATCGGTCAACGGACGAGTAGCCGCAGCGGAATATCGAACATACGGCAACTACGATGAGGGAAAATACCACTATGGTACGTCCTATTTGGAAATGGCTGCCTGGAATGAGAGCGAATTGTTTATCAACCAGTGCGAAAACTACTTCGATGTGAGCGAAGAAAACGGACAGACTGTTTGTCGCAACATCCTCGGCTATCCCATCTACGTGCTCGAAGGCAACAAGCTCGTGCAGGAATATGACTACTACGACCTCGATTATGCCGTAAATCCCGCCACCACGCCCAACTCAGTTCGCGGCATCGAACTGCCTAAAGGCAAGGGATACGAACTCACCACCTACACCTACAATGGTAAAGGACTGCTCGTTGCGAAAAAGCAAACTTACACCGATGCCAATGGTGTGACTGAAGAACTGCTGGATGCTGAATACAACTACGACCCCACAGGCATTGTGCAAGTTACTGCCAACGGCAAGGTGGGTGCTACCCTCAGCGGACGCAACCTCAGCATTGGCCAAGGCAACTTCAGCGTGGCCACCCCCGACGGTCGCATCCTTGCCAGCGAAGTAAGCAGCTTCCGCCTGCCTGCCGCCGGTGTCTACATCGTGACGGCCAACGGTGCCAGCATCAAGGTATATGTGAAGTAACCTGCCATTTTCTTGAAATAAGTAGGTGTTCAAAATTATTTTATATAATTCTATCGAATGAGTTGTAAAATCACGTTATTGCATCCTATCAGCTTACTCTGCACTCAGTCACATAGCCCGCTATGCGCCTGTGCACAGAACAACCTGCTACAGCACAATAACACAATTTGAATGTATAACTAATTTCCAACATCTACTTAAGAAAAAAGACACATCAGGCAAGACCCCGATTCCCATCGAGGCCTTGCCTTTTTTTTGTAATGTTTCAGAGCCCATCCATGCAAAATTTCGTAATTTTGCTTATTCATTTTCACGAAAAAAGTAAAACCCCATCATGCGTTTATTCAAAACCACTTTGCTCTTTCTCATTCTGTTTGCCGTACAGCCCCTGCGGGCGCAAATCGACTCACTCGTCTACGGCGTACAGCCACTCGCCATCGACACCGCAGCCAAAGGCGAATTGCGCGTAAGCATCGAAGCCATGCCCTTTTTGCGCGACAACGAGTACAAGAGCAAATTGGTTAAAGGCTACACGCTGCCCGGCATCTGGCTCGACCCCATGGTATCGTATCAGCCGCTGCGCAATCTTAAAATCGACCTGGGCGCCCACCTGCTCCACTTTTGGGGAGCACACAAATACCCCAACTTTAATTATAGCGGTTTGGCCGGCTGGCAAGGTAAAAGCACTCAGGACGGCTTTCACGCCGTACCCATATTCCGCGTACAGATGCAACTGGCCCACAACCTCAACGTGCTGGTCGGTACCCTGCATGGCAAGTCGAACCACGGCCTGATAACCCCACTCTACAACGACGAACTCAACCTCAGTGCCGACCCCGAAACCGGCGTACAAGTGCTGTGGCACACCCGCCCCTTCACCCTCGACGCCTGGGTAAACTGGGAAAGTTTTATTTTTCACAACGACAAAGGACAGGAATCCTTCAGTTTCGGCCTCAGCACGCGCTTTCGTCCCTCGCGTAGCAGTGCCCGTGTGCAGTGCTACCTTCCGCTGCAAGCCGTGTTTCAGCACCGGGGCGGCGAAATCAACCCCGAAGCCCCCGACCGCATGGTCAAAACGTGGTTCAATGCCGCAGCCGGCGTAGGTGTTGACATTCCCCTTGCCACCCGTCTGCCTGCCACGCTCAATTTTGAAGCCGATGCAGCCTATTTCGGTCAGCAAGCCGGCACGCTCCTTCCGTTCAACAGCGGCTACGGCCTCTTCCTGCAAGCCTCAGCCCGCGTGTGGCGCTGCAAACTCAGTTTGGGTTATTGGCACTGCAACGACTTTGTCAGCATTTTCGGCAATCCCCTCTACGGCACCCTCAGCCTGGCCCACGAAGGCCTCACCTTCAGCAAGCCGCACAACCTCACGGCCCACCTCGAGTATGCCCAACAGCTTGGCAAAGGTTTTGCCTGGGGCATCCACGCCGACGTGCTCAACCAGTTTGCCGCCAACAGCTATTCGCCCACCGAAGGCCTACAGCGTCAACCCTCCTCGCTCAATTTTGCCGCAGGCATCTACGTCCGAGTCTTCCCCTCGTTCCTCATCAAAAAGTTCTGAAAGCCAGCAGGTTGAAAAATACATTCCTAAAACAAAACTCCGAAGTGATGGCACGCACGTTCCATCACTTCGGAGTTTCATTTTTTATCGTTTTCACCCGAAAAAAGGTAAAAGGTTTTAGTAGCTTTTTACCTTATTCAGGCTGCACCTCGCCCTTGTCAGGCAGCTGCTTCCAGCCCTCGCCGAAGGTGTCGTAAGCATCCGTCACCACGACGAAAGCCCTCGGGTCAGCCTGTTTGATGATATGTTTCAATTCAGCCACCTCTTTGTAGCTTACCACCAGGAAAATCATTTCCTTGTCCTTACCCGTATAAAGTCCGCTACTCTTGATGCAAGTAGCCGTACGGTCCAAGTCCTTCAGAATGAAAGTATGCAGCGTTTCCAGGTTCTGGTCGCTGATAATGAACATCAGCTTGTCGTTCTTAGCTCCCGTAATGACGCGAGCCAACACACGCGAACAAACGAAGATGGCTATCAGCGAGTAAAACGACAGGTGCCACGAAGGCTGCGTAGCTTCGTCCGTGGCTCCGATGCCAAAACCGATTACCACCAAACCGAAGGTCACTACCACACCGTCAACCAGGAATATGGCATTCGAGAACTTGATGTGGGCAAACTTCTGCAGAATCATGGCCACGATGTCGCTGCCACCCGTTGTTGCCTCGTTGCGCACCACAATACCCTGTCCGATACCGATAATCAGCGAACCCATCAGCGTGGTCAGCATCAAGTGGTCCGTCATGTTCATCATGCCCCCCAGCAGCTGCGCCGGGTCGAGCGCATTCAGCGCCGCTTCGTTCGGGTACACCAGCCACGACATGGCATTCATGATAAACGGCGTACTGAGTGCCGCCACAATGGTGCGCGACCCCAGTTTCGAACCCAATAGCAGCACCGACAAAATGAGCAGTGGAATGTCGAACATATAGCCGAACGTACCCACCTGAATCGAAGGGAACAAGTTATGCAGCACAATGCTCGCACCGTACACTCCACCCGGAACAATGTTGTAGGGATTGATAAAGAACACAAATCCGGCAGCCATAATCGTACAGCCCAGAAAAATGTTGATCCACGGAAGAATTTTATTTTTCATACACAATGATTTAATTGCAAACCATCTGGTCCCTACGGCTCAAATGTGCCGTACGGCCCTGAACTTCGTAGCCCGTGAAGCGCAGCACAAAGTGAGGCCAACGCCCCATGTTGGCTGCAGAATGGGCTTTTGTAAACCGAAGCTAATTACAAAATTAAACGAAATGGCGTGAACTTCCAACTTTTATTTACGAAAAACCCGAAAAACTGCCTCAGTTTTGCCCTAAAACTCCTCAGCTTAGCAACACTACACCCCCCATCAGCCTATTACCCTGAATCGATACAGAGAGCCATGGGCAAATACCCACCCCTTGCCCAATGACCTAAATGTCAGCGAAAACGCCTCAAATAACAAAGTTTCAACTCCCTTTCGGCCCTACTCGCGCTTTTTTTTGTAATTTCGCAGTCACCCAAAAAATAATCAACGACGATGAATACAAACACAAAAGCTGACAACCCGCAACTCATGGCGCAGGGTATGACCAATATTTACGACGAAGTAAGCACCTCGGTGGCTTCAGCCATCAAGCAGGACCTCATGAATCATTTTGGTAAAGGACTTTATTACCGAATGAAAAACGGCGAAAAAAACATCACACCCGAACAGCAAACTTACATTGCCGAAATTTTCGAAAAACACGGCGCAACGAACCCGCCCGTTTACGACCGAATGATTACCAACTAACACATTCCTCCATGCTCACGCATTTTTAAGGATTTTACCCCAAAAGCAACTGGCAGCATTTGAACCGTCCCGTCGATGTAATGACGACAAGAACCGTTCAAACGCTGCCAGTTTCGTTATGTTCATTCTGAAAAGGTAGCTATTACTAATGAAGCCTGTAGCGTTTCCATGCCGGTCAGCGCAGTCTGAACATCACCGGCAGCATGAATTTCACGGCTACCGCTTTACCGTTCTTTTGTGCCGGCTTGAATGTAGGCAACATCTTTATCACGCGCAATGCCTCAGCGTCGAGCAGCGCATCAACGCTTTTCTCCACCTTAATCTGAGTCACAGCACCTTTACTCGTTACCACAAAACTCACCATCACAACACCTTCAATGCCATTCTGCTGGGCAGCATCCGGATACTTGACGTTTTGCGACAGGAAACGCACCATTGCCGCATCGCCACCGGGAAATTGCGCCATCGAATCCACCTCTTCGATGCTCAGCACCGGCTCATCATCCACCGCACAGAGCGGTGTCGCAAGGTTCGGCTGCGAAACCGCTGCTGCCCGCGCACCCAACGAAGTGCCCAGCCACAAACCCAGACAAGCCATGCAGCCAATCATGCACCAAAGGCTGTGCTTTCCTAAAAACTTTTGAATCTTATGCATAGTCGGAACAAATTGGGTTGAACATATTTTCGTTATTTGGCAAAGTAAAGGGAAATAAACCACATTTGCAAATATTCAGGGCTTTAACTTACGCCACCACTCATTTTTTATCCAATAACTGTTTTTTTGCTACATTCTCCCCTTACTTAGTTCCATAAATCTCGTATTCCCTATGCAAACGCTTGGTTAGCACAACCGAAATGCCTACTTTTGCAGTGAAAATTGCGCACAAAGCCGAGTGGTAAAAAACCCATTACGTA
>Charlie_p1__coassemble_401_pt1 | contig 23320 bp, 15 predicted proteins | sample Charlie_p1__metabat2_low_PE_023 | metagenome-assembled genome bin Charlie_p1 | reverse complement strand
GAGATACTGTACTTGAACAATATCTCGCAAAAATGGGCTTTTTAAGGGACGACTAGCTAGCTACACTCCTTCTTCAAGGCCCAAAAATGCCTCAAAAATTAAGGCAAATCTTGAATTTCATAAAAGTTCAGACGACTTCACAGAGAGAAAATGGGCAAAGCCCCAATAGTTGATAACGAGATACCGGCTCTGCTGGTGCGAACGAGATAAAAGTAGGAAGATATGAAAAAAATAGTTCTCGGTATTCTCCTTGCCTTTTGCTGGTGTACTGGCACTGTAAATGCGCAGGATATAGCAGCCAAAACCAATTTGCTGTATTGGTCGACAACAACACCCAACTTAGGCTTAGAATTTGGGGTGGGTAAACGTGCAACTCTAAACCTTACAGGAGCTTATAACCCTTGGACACTGAACAAGGATACGAATAAAAAAATACGCCATTGGCTGGTTATGCCGGAATTTCGTTACTGGCTTTGTGAACGCTTCAATGGTCATTTCTTTGGTTTGCACAGCGGTTATGCCTTTTATAACATTAGCGGTGTGAGGGTGCTTTTTCAAGACAAATCGACGAAGCAACATCGCTATCAGGGTTGGGCTACGGGAGCCGGTATTACCTATGGCTATTCGTGGCTTTTGGGCAAACGATGGAACCTCGAAGCTACAGTAGGTTTGGGCTATATTTATTCGAAATACGATAAGTACGAATGCGCCACCTGTGGCAAGTTCAAGGGTAATCGGGATAAACACTACTTCGGTCCGACGAAAGTGGGTATTTCCCTGATATACATAATCAAATAATACTGAAATGGCTATGAAATGCATATACCCCCTATTATTGTTGATGCTGGCATGCAGCCCTGTCGGATTATATGCCGAGAACGAAACAGGTTATCTTTCGTCAATCGATATTCGTCAGGGAAATGTACTAAAGCAGAATCGCACAGTCGCACTGAAAATGTCAGTGGATTTGAGCAAGACACGAATCCGTACACAGCACACGGTGGCACTGACGCCTGTACTCGTGTCGGCCGACGGAACTCGCGAAGTGGCCTTTCCGCCCATTGTGATTGATGGTAAAACCCGCCACAAGGTTTACTTGCGCGCACAACGTCTTGAAAGCGTTGACCTTCCTCCTTTTCATAATGATGAGGCACAGGTTATCATACGTCAGAGCCGAAAAAACCAACAATACGACTATGAGGCTAACGTGCCTTATGAGCGGTGGATGCTCAACGGACGCATTGAAATGCGCGAAGAAGTGCATGGCTGCACGAATTGCGGCAAGGGACAGTCTGAAAAAGACTTGCTGACAGATGTGTTGCCGGCTTATACGCCCAATTATCGTCTGGGGACCATTGCTCCGGAACCCGAACCGGTGAAGGTGCGCGCTGAAACGCGTTCGGCACGTTTGCAGTTCCGCGTAGACAGTTACAACATACGTACTGACTTTAGGAATAACCGCACAGAACTCGATTCGGTAATGAGTTCTATCAACCTGGTGGTGAGCAATCCTGACATCAAGATTACCGATATCTACATCACCGGTTATGCTTCGCCCGAAGCCAGTATTCCCTATAACTATACGTTGTCGAAAAATCGTGCTCAGGCATTGGCGCAGTACATCACGCATCACGATGCTATTTCGGCTGAAATGCTCCACGTTGATTCGAAAGGCGAGGATTGGGATGGATTTGTGCAGGCACTGGCCGATTTTCCGAAGCTGAAGGGGCGCGATAAGATTTATGAAATCATTGAGCGTTATCCTGACGATCACGACCTTTGCGAACAGCAAATCAAGAAGCAGGTGGGCGCTGACACTTACACCCGATTGCTCAACGAAGTGTATCCGCGCTTGCGCCGTACGGATTACCGCATTGAGTATAACGTGCGCAATTTCAACTTGGAAGAAGCGCGCCGCATGGTCAATGAGCGACCTGACTTGCTGAGTTTGTCGGAAATGTATAAGGTGGCTGGCTCGTACGAAAAGGGTTCGGCTGACTATAATAAGGTGATGGCTACCGCCGTCCGCTATTTCCCGAATTCGCCTGCTGCACTCAACGACAATGCCCTCAATGCCATGGAGCAAAAGGACTATGCTACTGCGGTGAGGTTGCTCGAAAAATCGTCTGTCACGAACCAAAATGCAGAACTGCTGAGTACACTCGGTGTGGCATACGCCGGGGTGGGCGAGTACGAGAAAGCTGAGGCTGCTTTCCGTCGTGCATCGGACATGGGTTCGACGAATGCCAAACACAACCTTGAGGAAGTGACGAAGGTGATTGATCAGTTATAAAGAAGAAAGACATATAATTACAAACTTCATCATAGAGAAATAAACTTCTGCAATGAGTGGACGAAAGGGTGCGGCAATGCACTGAGCCGCCTCTTTCTCACTCGGTGGAAAAAACATCAGTTCCGGGCTACTGCCTGCTGCCGCTGCTTTTGTGGACAGTCAGAAAAAGGAACAGCAGATGAATAAACCCAAACAGACAAAACAGACAAATACAAACGAAAATTACGAAAAAACAAACTTTTTACTAACAATTAAATTTTAAATCTATGAAGTTCAACAAATTCTTTATGCTGGCCGTGGCTGGTTTGGCCATGACTGCATGCAGCAGCGACGAAGAGGTGGGTAACAACCTTTCTGGCAATGGTGTGGTTGAGGTGAAGATTGCCGCTCCGCAGTTACGTGCACTTGTTGACGCAACTCCGGGAACAAACGGAGCTCCGGTAAAGGTTGAAGGCCAGATTACCGTGAAACTCACTGCAACCAAAGGTTCTGCAGAAAAAACTGTCGAGATTAAAGACGGAGTTGTTCAGCCTGTGAAGTTCTATGATGTGCAAGGTCCGTCTAAAGTTGAGGCTTGGGTGAATGGTGGTAACACAAATGGTATTGGTCAAACAAATATCGATGAACAAGCCATGCAGGTACTTCCTAAAAACATTCCGGCTTATGGTAGCAGCAGCACAATAAACTTAACAGGAAAAACAGAAACTTCTGATGGTAAGAAATATGAAATGTATGGTGCTACTGTACAGATGAATATTCCTGTAGCTCGTTTGGAAATTTCGGGCATTAAGCATGTTCATGCATCGGAGGCTAAGGGTTGTAAATACAAGGAACTTAGTATTGACGGAATTTATCTGGATAAGGTATCTCCGACTTTAGGTGTATCTGCGGAAGACTACTCCTGGCCTGCTGTTGAAGGTGGTGCACAACTTCCGATTCTTAGAGAAGAAATTACAACGAATACGAATTTCTTAATGCCTAATGGTATTTGGCCGGAAGCTTCAAAGGCTTATGCATTCAACTTCTATCCCAATAAGAATCAGCAACCTATTGTGAAGATTTACTTTGCTAAAGCTACGGCTTCTGATGAAGCGAATCCTGTTAGCCAACCCCGTTATGCTGTAATCAAGAGTTACAACAATGATCCTCAATTCAAGTTTGAAGCACAAAAAATTTACCGCATTACTGCAGTTAACTTGGACGACAAAAACATCATAGGTGACGAAGAAGGTAACACGTTATATGGTGTAGACGTTACTGTAACAGAAGCTCAGTGGTCTGTTGTAGACATTACTGGTGAATGGCAAGAACAATAATGATAAATTCTTTTTCTGTTATATCTTCTTCATGTAATGCAAGAGTAAAACAGAATTATTAAATAAAGCGAGCGGTCGGGTTTCATCCCGAAAGAATTTTTTAGCGATGAACTCGACCGCTTTTATTTATCTCCCTCCACTTTCCAACGGAGTGGCAATGCACCTTGAGAATCCATCAACACGATATGAAGACAATGAAACTGATACAAAATATAATGGGCTTGATGTTGGTGCCTGCTTTGTTCACCAGCTGCGTCAAGGAGGACATGGATGATTGTATGAACGTCGCAGTCTGTTTCCAATACAATGCTGATGGACAAGACAATGTGCTGCAAAACTATATCCATGACATCGACCTTTACGTCTTTGCCCAAAATGGAAGTATGCACAGCCGCATACCCATCGGCAAGGAATACTTAACGAACGAGGCCAAGTTCAAAGAACTGCAGCTCCCAGCCGGCAAATACAGCCTGGTGGCAGTGGCCAATGCCTACGACCGTACAGAAGTGAAGTCGGCCGGTGGCAACTTGGAGCATACCTTTATTCAGCATCCACAGTGGCAAAGCGAAACTGTGCTCCCCGGACAAGACGAAAACTACTTGGGACGCTGCGAATTTCAGGTGCCCGGTTATCACACCTTGCAAAAAGATACCATCCAACTTTTCAGCGCACACCTCGACGCTTATGTAGAAGTGCACGGCCTGCAACCGCCCCTTCGCAGCGATGAGGCTGCAAGCACGGGATACCGCATTTCTATTGTCAATGCCAATGCACAAACCAACTTACTGAATCAAGTGCAGCCCGGACAATGGGCTACTGTGGCGCAGGAACTGCACTTTGATGCTGAAACCCAAACTTATAAAACTTCGGGTCTGACCCTTTTCCGTATGGACAACAAGGGCAGCATTGACGAATCGCTTTGCCGCCATGAAATCCGATTGGAAGATGGCAACGGCAAACTCATTACTTCGTTTCCGCTCAGTGAGTATCTGAAGGAGAATGCCAAATACATTGATGTGACGAAGCAGGAAGCTTACCTGCCGATTAGCATCAAATTCACTCCGGTAGGGGTTACCATCGAAGTGCCTTCGTGGTATATCGAAGACATTACGCCGGATTGGACTTAATATTGAAAAATCAAAAAGGAGAATCTTATGAAGAAGAACCTGTCACCCCATATATTGCCTGCATGGCACTTCCCGACAGCTCTTTTGTCCCTGCTCCTTATGCTCTTCGTCCCCCTTGGCTGTGCCGACGATGATGAAGCAGAATCGGGACGAGCTACGGTGAAGATGATTTTCACCACGCGAGCCAGCGCACAAGCCGATGGACAGACACAACTGGCCGATCGGGAGCGCATGAAAACCTTGCGCGTTATCATGGAAAATGCCAATACCGGCAAAATCCTGTATAATGTGTTCTATGATAACTTGCAGAACGTTACCCAAAAGGTCATTACGTTTCAGGATGTGTTGGTGGAAGATAAAGATGGAACTCCCTTCAATTTTTATGCCATTGCCAATGAAGCCAGTTTCCTTCAAGGCGGCGAATCCTTGGACGGCAAGAATATTGATTTGACATACCTTTACAACCGCGACCTTAACATTGATTTCAACACCACGAACTTGCCTTTACCGCAGGCCAAGAAAAACCAAAAAGTGATATTGCCGGTGAAGGAAACGCAGACGCACATCGTGCAAATGGAATTTCCCGTGGCTAAAGTTTGTGTGAATTTCACCAATGAAATTGAAGCTAAGCAAGAAATAGAAAATATCCACATTCCGGGATTGAAGGCAACGGGTGGAAAGTTGTTTCCGCAGGATTTTGATCCTCAAGGTGTTGTGGAAGAAACGGTGCCCGATGCCGCTACCAATGCCGAATATATCGCCTTTACCCCCAATCCGCTGCCCATAACGTCAGGCACGTATGGCGGTCCACTCGGCGAGGGGGCTGTTACTCCGCTTTACGTTTACCCGGCCAAAAGCACAACCGGCAACTATCTGCTGAACGCTACCTGGAACGGAGAAAAAAGCTTAAACCTGAACGGCAACGGTTTATTGGCTGACGGCATCCGTCGCGGTATGCAGCTGAACATCGGCATCGCATTGAAATATGGTGTAATGCAGTTGAGCGGCCTTTCGGTAACGGTGGATAATTGGAATACAGCAACGCCCATTTATCCTGAATTTCAGTAAACGAAGGACTATCTTCTGCGCATAAGGCTTAAGGCCAACCCCAAGACACCTTGTTTTTTTAAAAAGTGTAACTTAAATCAATGAAACCATGAATCTGGATATCATAAAATATAGGCTATTTAGGGTGGTTACAGTATTCAGCTGCAGCCTGCTGCCTTTCAGCTGTGTGCAGGACGATGATGTGGCTTGTAACTCGGAAAGCGAAGAGGGCAATGTGTCTTTGCAACTGAAGGTGGAAACGGCAGCCAATAACTCCGAAACTGTGCCTACTACCGAGGAAGCCCAAATCCACACACTCCGCGTGTATGCCTTTGCCGACATACCGGCCGACGATGCCGATGCCGACAAGGATGGCAGACTGGTAGGCTATTATTACACCGACAAACCTGCAGCAACCACTTCGCTCACTTTCGATATGGACATCACGTTCTATCAGAAAGGCACGCAGAAGGTAAACTTCTATGTGGTGGCAAACGAGGGTGCCATGTCGACACCGGGTGTTAGCAAGCCGTTCACTCAAAACACCACCGAACAGGAACTGAAAGATTATACCTTTACGCAGCTTGAAGGCCCTGTCAGCAGCAAGGGCTTGCCCATGTATCATCAGTCGTCGGTTACATTGAATAAAGCCGGCAGCACTTCCGTCCCTACTTTCAACCTGCAACGCCCCATCGGCAAACTCGAAGTGTTTGCCGCAAAACCCGTTAACGAAATGAGTGAACTGAAAATTACGGGACTTACCCTGTTGGAGTCGGGAACCCGGGCTCGCAATTACCTCATGCCGCAGACGCCCGACGTTCTTAAGGGTATTACCTCCATTTCAGGTGATTTTCAGATACCCGTGAAGGCTGACGTCGTGATTGGCAACATGAAAGATGACAATAAAAAAGAACCTGGTAATTTCACCGCGTTTCAGCAATCTCCGGCCTACCTTTTTGAAAATCCATGGGGTAGTGCGTCATGGAATACCCAAGGCGATGAAAAGGGAAACGTGCTGCAAATAGATTATGCGTACGCCGGTGATGCGCGTACGGGCCTTGTTTATCTGCCCCCCATTGAAAGAAATAATTACTACACCATTTATTGCTTGTTCCACAACGAAGGCAAGATTACTGTAAGTTGTCAGGTGCTCCCATGGAACCTCACAAAATACGATGATATAGTGTTCGACTACCCGACTTATTCTAATCCGATTACACCTTCTGATTGGACAGGTGATCCGGAAACAGCTCAATTTTTGCAACCCACGGTGTATTACTCCGGTGAAGATAATTGGGACGGAAGCTATTCGTTCAAGTTCTCAATGACGGGTCCGAAAGGACAGCACTGGAAACCCACTTTTTATTATGGTGCGGACACCACTCCCGAAGATTATGAGGTGAGTGTATGGCAAGGAACCAAACCAATTGCTGAAGAAAAAGACGGTTACCTTGTTTCCCCTGACCCCTACATAATTAAAGTCAGAGCTACAAAGCCGAAAAATGTAGGTAAAAATGTTAGTTTGGGAATCAGTTACCAACCGGCGTGGAGTGATCAAGCCCAGTTGCTGCTCATTAACGGACGGACCGGTGCCTTAAAATGGGAAAAAAGCGAGTATGCAGAACTCATCAAGATAGTACAGATTGAACAACCCACTACTAAATAATGGAATAATTATGAAACAGTTATTATATCGTTTGTTATTCGGTTGTATGACCCTGCTGCTATTGGCAGCGTGCGAGGCCGACAACGCTCCATTTGAGAACAATGCAGATGGCAGTAACTGTATTATTCTCAATTTGGAAGCATCGTCTGTGCCTGTACGTGCAACTGTTGAAAGCAACAAGAATGAAATTGCCGTTGATCATATTGATGTGTTTGTATTCAAAACCGACGAAACGCTCTTCCATTACGAACACTTGCAGTTGACGGAAGCCAATGCCGGCAAAGCCGCTCTGATGAAGAAAAGAAGCGAGTTTGGTCCAAATGAGAACTATAAAGTATACATCGTAGCCAACAGCAACCTCGATAATTTTGACGATGTTACAAATTTAACTAAGTTGAAAAGCAAATTCCAGGAAGACAAAGACATTCACCTGACCGGTTTGAGCAATCTGGAAGGAGTGCCCCAATTCTTTTTGATGGACGGCATTGCTAAAGCCTCTTCAACATCGGCCGATAATATGGTGATTCTGAATGACGGTGAGCCGGCTAACAATACGGAGCTGAAGGTTGACTTGAAGCGTGCCGCTGCCAAGATTATTGTGCACATGAAGAAAGGGAATCAGGTTCAGTTCAGTACAACACCTGGACAAGATGGCGCGCTTTACTACATGCGCAATCTGCCTTATTCTTCAACCGTGTTGAGCGATGTAGATAAAGATGCTGAACTGAGAACTTCGGATGCTATTAACTATTTTGATTGGAAAACAGAGGAAATCACCGTTACAGCCTATGCTTATGAACACAAATGGGAAAATGTAAGTACTTTGGAAAAAGAACCACGACTAATCGTGAATATTCCGTTGACTTATACTCCCGAAGACCCACAGAGCAAAGCTGAGACACTGAAGAATAGTTATTACCAAATTCCGGTAAGTCGCGATCAACTTTTGGAACGCAATACTTGCTACGAGACAACAGTTACCATCAATGCTCCGGGCGGTAGTGACCCGTCTGAACCCTTGACGTTGAAACCCATCAACTATACGGTGAACGAATGGATTGGAAAACCAATCGATATTGGCGGTGAAACCGACCGTCTGGCCTATCTGACGCTGAATGAGTACGAAATGGAGATGCATAACATGACGGACGATAACACCACACTGGAATTTGCTTCGTCATCGAATGTGAAGGCTAAGATTACCAAAGTTTGGTATATCGATAAGTTTGGACAGGAGAAGACCTTGTCTCAGGTTAGGACTAATCCTAATCAATGGAGTGAAAGTAATGGTAAAAATTTATGTGAAATTACAATTACTCCGGATGAAAATATTACCGGCAATATTCATGTACATGGTACGGTTCCTGAGAATAACACCATTCGGTATATTACGTTTGAATTGACAAATGAAGATAATATAACTCGCACAGTAACAGTTGCTCAGTATCCGTTGGAGTATATCACCAATATTCAAGGGTGGTATAGTTATCGTATGGATTTTGGAGGAACAAATTATGAAAAAGGTGAAAACTCACATTATACATGTGCTACATCTTATACAAAGAGCACTGATAAATGGAGTTTTTCAACTTATGATTATAATAGCTTTTTTGGTTCAAAGGTTGCTTATGTTCAACGAAATGGTACTTCAAGTCTTAATTATTATTATAGAAGATGGCCTGGATCGTGGAATAAAATAGAAACAAGTGAAAACTTATCTTCGTTAAACAATGCCCGCATGTATCATGTTCGTATAACTGCCACATCAGGAGAATATACCTTGGGCCGTCCGCGCATGATAGATGGAAAAACCGATGGCGGAAAAGATAATGAAGTGTTGGTATCTCCCTCTTTTATGATTGCATCGCAGTTAGGAGCCGTTAATTCTAATGCATGTAAATCAGTAGAGATGGCTGCCAGTCATTGCAAGCAGTATGTTGAAACATACAAAGACAAGGAAGGTAAAGTACATCATGTGAAAGGTTGGCGTTTGCCTACCAAAGCAGAAGTCGCCATTATTATGAAGTTCCAGAAAAAAGAAGATGCTATTGATGTAGTGCTTAGTGGTAATCAATATTGGTGTGCCAGCGGATGTGTAAAAACAAGTACTGGTGAGATAATATCCTCTACAGGTTCACCCGTTCGTTGCATTCGCGATGCATACGATATTGAAAAATAAATATGGAGGACTACCTATATGAATAAGACAATGATAAAAATATTGATGCGTTCAATCGGGGTTCTTGTCTCAGCTTTGTTGTTGGTTGCTTGCCAGCAAGACGAGTTGGGCATGGATACGCAGCTCGTAAAGGAAGGCTATGTGTCGCTCCATTTCAACACCAATGTGCCCGCGATGGAAGTGGTTCAGACACGTGCCGTAGATCTCGATGGCGGTGGCGTACAGAATATGACCCTCTTCTGCTTCGACCGTTACGGACTTTTCATTACCACGGTATCGGCAGAGCTGACTACGCAAACAGCTACCACCGGCTCCTTTACAGCCCTGGTGCCCGAACACACCCGTAGGATACACTTTGTGGCCAATCAGGTGCTGACCGATTTTGCACAAGACCAGTTTCGCAATAAGTCGGAATCCGAAGTCATGGCCTTGCTCGAAGGATCGTCCGGCCGCATGATTTACTGGGCGCGGTTTGCTTGTAAAGCGGACAATAAAGAAAACATTGCCAAGCAGCTGGAAGCAGCCGAAAACAAGGTAACCCTGTTGCGCAATCATGCCAAAGTGTCGGTGAATAACCCCGAAACAAACGAACATTTCACCGTAACCGGTTTTGCTGTGTACAACACCAACGCCTTCGGTACCGTGGCGCCCTACCACCCCGATAAAGGCTTCAACTTTACGATGGACGATTGGGAAAAAGATGATTTCATCACCCTGCCCGCCAACGTAACCAAGTTGAGCGATGTGACCGACGTGACCGATGTGAATGGACGCTACATTTTTGAATGTGAGAATGGAGCAGACGACCCGGTCAGCGTGATACTGCGCGGACGTAATAACGGTAGTAATGAAGAATTGTATTACCGCATTATGTTGGTTGATGAAAACGGCGAACAAATCCGTTTGCGCCGCAATCATGATTACCAGATAAACATTGTCGGTTCGCTCTCGTTCGGACAGCCCACCTTTGCAGCAGCCGTTGAAGCAGCAGCCACGAACAATGTGTGGATTTCGATTTCCGACAACGTGAATGAAGTGGAAGATACACGCTACATTCTGAAGGTGGATCAGACCAACTACGTTATCGACGATACGCAAGTGGCCGCAGGTAATGTCTATACCTTGCTGTACAGCATCAAGGGCAAGAATAATCAGACCATCGATGCAACCAAAGACAAAGCCGATGTGAAATGGTTGGACAACTACGTGGCCCGTCAGGACATAGGCCACGACTTTACGGTTGACAGCAATGGCGAAGGTAAAGGACAAATACGCATTTCGTTCCTGCCATTAGGCAACAACGAAAAACTGGAAGGCACACTGCTGGTGAAACACGGACGCCTGCAACGCAAAATCAAGGTAATCCTGGTGAAAAAGCAGTCGTTCGTTCCGTCATGGGTAGGCACGCAGGTTTATGGCGGCATGAATCAGAGCGACCCGACCCAAAAACGTTCGCACGTGACGGTGATGTTTACCGTTCCTGAAACCTGTCCCGCCGAACTATTCCCGATGAAAGTGTATCTTTCAGTAGGAGGTTTGGACATCCGTGCAGCCTCGGGCATGAACCTGACTGTGGTGCGCGAAGGCGATACCGACTGGTATAGCAGTGGTACCATTAAGCCAGAGCCCGAGTATAAGTATTTGTATGTGGTTGAAGAGCCCGGCGTGCAGCGCGTGTACTTCGATAATATACTCTCTCAAGCAGATGGGTACATTGGCACGCTCAATATCGAAGCGGAACATTTCAAAACCATGGATCGAAATTTCACCTATTCCAATAACAAAAAGTCTATTACGGTGACAGGTCTGAAAGCCTACAATGCAACGGGCGGAGGAATAGAGGGAGTAGCAGATGACGAACTGGTGCTTTACCGTTTGGTTCCGCAGAAAAAACATGCACTTGTACAATTCGACTTGCAACTGCGAGAAAAAACCGGTGATGACATAGCGGATGACCTGCAAGGAACTCCGTTCAATGCCGAAGAGAAAGACGAGTTCCTGCTGTATTCACAATTCCTGGATTTCTTCACCGATAAAGAAGTAGATCAGGTGGGAGGTGTAGACGTGTTCGACTGTATGTTCTATCCCGATGAAGCGGAAAGGTGGTGGAAACAGTATAATCCCAATGCCGGACGCATGCTGATGTTCCAACCCAGGGAACCGAACAAACCATCAGGCAAAACCGGACAATACTCAATCTATCTGAAGACCAATCGGCCGAAGAGTGCCGAAGTAATTCGCATCGCATCCAATTACGAAACCCAGAAGCCTGTTTTGACAACAAATGCAGGCACTGATGGAAACTATGGCGGGAACTCCTATCGAAGTGTTACCTTTGAGTTGGCCAATTACAATCCGTTCCGCTTCGGAGCCCGGGCAACGTATGGCAGAACGACTTACGGCGAAGAGCCCGATCGCGAAAGTAATCCGACAGCAGATGTTTCCGAACTGATAACCCCCATGGAATGGACTTACGAACCCGGCAAACCGGTGGAGATAGCCTTCGACGTTACCAGTTTCAGAGGTTCGGACGGCAAATCAGTCGATCCCTTCGGCGAGCGCTTTACCATATTTATCGATGCCCCCATGTTGGAATTGGGAACCAATACGGGACTCGGTAACAAACTCAAGGAAGTAAGCCCCGGCCGATTTACCTACACCGTAGATGCCAACCGTGAAGCAGAACGGAAGCATTTCACCGGAAGTACGGTGGTCAATTCAGACCCTACTGCTGGAGTAAATCAAGCCGGTGAGCGTAAAACCTTGCATTTCAAGGTGAAGGACATTGTAAGTGCCGGCGACATTGTGATATCTTCCGATCAGAGTCAGGTGGTGTTCTACACCAAGACATTCACCGTGACCAATACACCGATTAAGGGTACGATTCATTACTTGAATAATCAACCCGTGCCCAATGGAGCCTTCGTGGCCTTTGAACGCGAAAGCGACCGCAGTCGCATCGGTGCTATTACGGTGAACGAGAACGGACAGTATGAATTGCGCTTGCGCAAGGAATATGTTTTTAATTGGCACACGGACCCCATCGTATTCTATTACGATGCAGGTAATGGAATTACTTATACCTGCCGTGTAGCCAATTTGGCGACATTATTCAGCAATCCCAATGTGGTTCTGACTAATAAGCCGTAACCATAAAGAAACTTTTCACTTCAAAACTCCGGACGATAGAGCGTCCGGAGTTTTTCATCCGTCAAACCTTTTGTTATGAAAATGCTTCCCCTCCTTTGGCTGACCTGCTGCTTGTGTATAGGTGTGGCTTGCTCGTCGGCCCAAAAGCCGCAGCCCGGCACTACCCGGGAATTCCGATTGCCCGAAGTGCCGGCTACACTAAAAACGCCCGAAGACCGGGCCGCTTACCTGGCACTGCATTACTGGGACCACTTCGACTTTAACGACACGTCGCTCATTTCGCGCCCCGAAATTACGGAACAGGCATTTGTGAACTTTATCAACATACTGCCTTATACCGCGCAGGCACAGCAGGCGGTGGATACACTCGTACACCGTGCCACGGCCAAAAAGGAAATGCTGGAACATTTTATGGAATTGGACAGCAAATACCTGTTTGAACCCAATTCGCCCATGCATAATGAGGAACTCCACATCCTTATGCTGAAGGCTTTGGTGAACAACGCCAGCCTGACGGAGGAGGAGAAAAGCCGTCCGCGCTTTGAACTGGAAATGGCCCTGAAAAACCGTTCGGGCGATGTGGCTGCTGATTTCACCTTTACCGGCAGGGACGGCAAACGTAAAAAACTTTCTGAGCTAAAGGCAGAATATGTGCTGATTTACTTTAATGACCCCGAATGCGACGACTGTCACCGTATGAAAGAAAGGCTCAGCCATTCGGCGGTAATCAATCAATTATTGCAGTCGGGGCGGTTAAAACTGCTCTCGGTGTGTGTGGAGGGGAAGACAGAGGGCTGGCAAACAGCTACCTTTCCATCGCAATGGATAGACAGCTACGATGACGGCCAAAAACTTACGCGCGACCGGGTGTATGACCTCAAGGCTATGCCTACGCTGTATCTGCTTGATGCCAAGAAGCGCGTAATACTTAAAGATGCCTCATTCAAACAGATTGAAGCACAACTGTCGTGATTGAAAATATCCCGAAACAAAGAGTAACCCTTGTTTCGGGATATTTTAGGTATGAACTAATATCGTTTAAATCTATTGGGGGAACAGTAGAATATCCCGATTTCATTTTTTTTCGTGCTTGAAAAATGTAAAGAAATGCCTGTGAATAAAGGGACTACGGGTTGTTGGGGGCTATTTGAAAAAATCGAGGTGCGAGATTAGGGACTAAAAAAATTTGGATTTGAACTTTTTGTGTTGTAACTTTGCAATTAACTATAAGGCTGTGTCTTGGCCCTGACGGATGAAAAAACAGATTTTTAGATTGCACTTTGGTTTTGCCGAAGTTAGTCTTCACCTCAGCCCTACAAAATAAAATCAAGCTTTTCTTTTGTATTGCATTCGGTTTGCACTTTGGTTTCGCCGAAGTTCGGCTTCACCTTAGCCATACAAAATAAAATTAGGCTTTTTTTTTGTATTGCATTCGGTTTGCACTTTGGCTTCGCCGAAGTTAGTCTTCACCTCAGCCATACAAAATAAAATCAGGCTTTTCTTTTGTATTGCATTCGGTTTGCACTTTGTCTTCGCCGAAGTTAGTCTTCACCTTAGCCATACAAAATAAAATCAGGCTTTTCTTTTGTATTGCATTCGGTTTGCACTAACTTTGCAGTTTGGGAAAGAAGCGAAGACGGATATTCGCATAAATAATGCACTAAAAGGCATTGCGCACGTTGACTCAGAGCAGATAAACGGGCGTTCCCATAGACAAAGCATACATAAACCGGCGAAATAAAACTCGGAATGTAAATTCACCGGATGATACGTATCTAAACACCACTCATTATATTATATATCCGTAAAAATCGTTTTATAGATTATCCATGACGCATATCAAACTAAAGACAAAAAACAATTTACCACAGAATGCTTTTTCACTCGTTGCTGATTTCAATGGCGATATGAATGAACTGCTGCATACACCTTCTGATGATACATTACCCGTTCTGCCCCTGAGAAACATGATGCTCTTCCCGGGAGTGGTAGGCTCGGTAACAGTGGGACGAGAATCAAGTTTGAAGGTTGTGGAACAGTCAAAAAAACGCGAATCGCTGATTGCCGTTTTTGCACAGAAAGATAGCTCGGTTGAAGATCCGGATAAGGATGATTTATATGATGAGGGGGTGTTGGCACGCGTCATGCGTACCATTGAGGTTCCGAATGGTTCAACAGTGGCTATTCTGCAATGTTACGGACCCATTAAACTGGAGAAACTGAAGCGACGCAAACCTTTTATCCGGGCTGAAGTCAGTCCGCTCGAAGAGGTGCTTTACGATGCCGAGGATGAAGAATTCAAGGCTATGGCTGAGGCTTGCCGCGATGCGGTGGTGCGCTATCTGGATGTGAGCGAGGAAATTCGTGGCGAAGAAGCTACCTTTGCCGTGCGCAACATTTCGCACCCGGTGTTCCTGATTAACTTTATCTGTACCAACATGCCGCTGGTGCAGGATGAGCGGTTTGAACTCTTGCAGATGCACGACATTAAACAGCGCGCAATGAAATTGCTGGAAATGCTTTCGCGCGAGTGTCAGCTGGCGGTGCTCAAACATAATATCGAGGCGCGTACGCGGAATGAACTCGATGAACAGCAGAAGGACTTTTTCCTGCGCCAGCAGATGAAGCAAATTCAGCGTGAATTGGGCGATGATGAAACTTCTGACACTTTCGACCTGGAGGAAAAACTGGCCCGTCGCGTAATGCCTGATAAGGTGAAGACCGTGTTTACGCGCGAAATGGAAAAACTGCAGCGCATGAATCCGCAAATGCCCGAATACCAAACGCAACTCACTTACTTGCAGACGGTGGCCGATTTGCCTTGGGGCATTTACACGAAGGACAACTTGAACGTGAAGAATGCCGAAAAGGTGCTGAACCACGACCATTACGGCATGGAGCGGGTGAAGGAACGCATTTTGGAACATCTTTCAACTTTGCGCTTCCGCAGTCAAGACAAAGCCCCCATCCTGTGCTTGTATGGCCCTCCGGGCGTGGGTAAAACGTCGCTCGGCAAAAGCATTGCGCGTGCATTGAACCGCAATTATGTGCGCATCGCGCTCGGTGGTATTCACGATGAATCGGAAATTCGCGGTCATCGTCGCACTTATATCGGTGCCATGCCCGGACGCATCATTAAAAGCATCATGAAGGCCGAATCGGCCAATCCGCTGTTTGTGCTCGACGAAATTGACAAAATGACGAACGGACAGTACAACGGTGACCCGCAGAGTGCCTTGCTCGAGGTGCTCGACCCGGAACAGAACAATGCTTTCCACGATAATTACCTCGATTTAGACTTCGACCTCTCGAAAGTGTTCTTCATTGCTACGGCAAACAGCTTGCAAAACATTCCGCAGCCGCTGCTCGACCGCATGGAACTGATTGAGGTGGAGGGCTATTTGGCTGAGGAAAAATTGGAAATTGCCCGTCGCCACTTGATTACGAAGAAGCAGAAGGAATATGACTTGGGCGATATGTCTAAATTGAAGTTCAGCCCTTCGGCTATAGACTTTATTATCGATAAATACACCCGCGAAAGCGGTGTGCGACAGCTTGAAAAGCAGATTGACAAGGTGTTCCGCAAAGTGTCGTATCTGACGGCTATGGCCGATAACGAGCAGATGCCCTTTGCCGATAAATCGCTGAAACCTGCCGACATCGAAAAACTGCTGGGCAAACCCTTGTTCAGCCGCGACAAATATCAGGGCAATCAATATGCCGGTGTGGTGACGGGATTGGCTTGGACAGCTGTTGGCGGCGAAATACTGTTTATCGAAACCAGCGTGAGCCGCTGCCGGGGCGGTAAGCTGACAATGACGGGTAACTTGGGCGATGTGATGAAGGAAAGTGCCGTGCTGGCTTTGGAATACATCAAAACCCATGCAGACTCGTTGGGCTTGGATTATCGCATTTTTGACCATTGGGGCGTACACGTTCATGTGCCCGAAGGCGCTACACCGAAGGATGGTCCCTCGGCCGGCATTACGATTGCCACTTCAATAGCTTCGGCACTGACGCAGCGCAAGGTGCGTGCCAATACGGCCATGACGGGCGAAATAACTTTGCGTGGCAAGGTGCTGCCTGTGGGCGGTATCAAGGAAAAGATATTGGCTGCAAAGCGAGCCGGCATTACCGACATTCTGATTTCTGAAGAAAACCGCAAGGATGTGGCCGATATCAACGAACGCTATGTAAAGGGACTGACTTTCCACTTTGTGCAGGACGTGAAGGATGTGCTTAGCTTTGCCCTGCTCGACGAAAAGGTGGATAACCCCATCGTTTTTACCATTCCTGACGAAAAGGCCGAAAAGCCTGCCGAACAACCCGATGATGTGGCTGTGAGGCTGATGAAGGAAAAATAATTACACCTACACTTACACGCTTATACTTTAATATGGATTTTACACTTCAGCATACCGATGCCACCAGTGCTGCGCGCGCCGGACTGATTCGTACCGACCACGGAGAAATACATACCCCTATCTTTATGCCCGTTGGTACGGTGGGCAGTGTGAAGGGCGTGCATTTACACGAAATAAAAGACGAGGTTAATGCCGAAATCATTTTGGGCAACACCTACCACTTGTATCTGCGTCCGGGACTCGACATTCTGGAACGTGCCGGCGGTTTACACAAGTTCAATGGTTTCGACCGCCCGATGCTTACCGACAGCGGCGGCTTTCAGGTGTTTTCGCTGGCCGGCATTCGAAAACTGAGCGACGAGGGTTGCGAATTTCGTTCGCACATTGACGGCAGTAAGCATTTCTTTACCCCCGAAAAGGTGATGGACATTGAGCGCACCATCGGGGCCGACATCATGATGGCCTTCGATGAGTGTCCGCCGGGAACAGCCGACTATGCCTATGCCCGCAAGAGCCTGAACCTGACGCACGGATGGATGAAACGCTGCTGGAAGCGTTTTCACGAAACCGAACCGAAATATGGTTACAGCCAGGCACTCTTCCCCATTGTGCAAGGTTGCGTTTACAAAGACTTGCGTCAGGAAAGTGCCCGCTTCATGAGCGATTTTGGTGCCGAGGGCTACGCTATTGGCGGTTTGGCCGTGGGCGAACCCGCCGAACAGATGTACGAAATGATTGAAGTGGTCAACGACATTTTGCCCACCGACCGCCCCCGTTACCTGATGGGAGTGGGTACACCGCTCAATATTCTTGAAGGCATTGAGCGTGGGGTGGATATGTTCGACTGCGTGATGCCTACGCGCAACGGTCGAAATGCTTGCCTGTTTACCGCTGAGGGCGTAATCAATATGCGCAATGCCAAGTGGGCCGACTGCTTTGAACCCGTCGACCCCATGGGACATTGCTCGGCCGACTTGCAGTATTCAAAGGCCTATTTACACCATTTGTTCAAGGCCAAGGAATTGCTGGCTATGCAGATAGCTTCGATTCACAACCTGGCCTTCTATCTGTGGTTGGTACGTGAGGCTCGTAAGCAAATTCTGAATGATAACTACGGCCCCTGGAAACGCATGATGGCCGAAAAACTGATGCGCAAACTTTAGCGTTGGTTTTATCGGAATTACCCTTCAGTTTGTTACAGCCTGTGATTTCATTGAACAACCCATAAGTGAGTTGAACACGGATGTTTAAAAAAATCTTTTCCAGAAATAAATCAGCGAACCGGCAGGCAGATGCTACAGCCGACAGTTCCGCTCAGACTCCGGAACCGGATGGTATGAACCAAACGGCACCGGCAGAGCGGACTGCCCGTCGGCGGCAACCCATCGTCGGACGCTTGGACCGCTACATCATTTACAAGTTTCTGAGTACCTACATCTTTCTGATTACCATCATCGTGGTAATTGCCGTGGTATTCGACTTTAATGAACGTATCGACAAACTTACACAAAGTCATGCACCGGTTCAGAAAATCATTTTTGATTACTATGTTAACTTTGTGCCGAACTTTGTAAACCTGTTTACACCGCTGTTCGTGTTTATTGCCGTCATTTTCTTTACCTCGAAATTGGCCGATAATTCCGAAATCATAGCGATGAAAAGCACGGGTATGAGTTTTCGCCGTTTGCTTCGCCCTTACATGATTTCGGCTGCACTGATTGCTGCCAGCAGCTTTTTGCTCGGGGCTTTCGTGATTCCGCAAAGTAATGTGGCGCGTGTAAACTTTGAAAACCGATACATTAAGAAAAAAACAGATGTAACGTCGGTCGATAATGTGCAAATGCAAGTAGACACGGGAGTGGTGGCCTATATCACCCACTTCGACAATGTGAGCAAAAGCGGATATGGATTTTCGCTCGACAAATTTGTCGATAAAAAACTCGTGTCGCACCTTACGGCACAAAGCATACAGTACGATACGTTGTCGGACCGCCGTTTCTCGTGGACACTGCGCCATTACAAAATTCGTACACTCAAAGGAATGCGCGAAAAATTGGAGAGCGGCGAAAAACTCGACACCATCATTGTCATGGAACCCCGCGACTTCTTCTATGTGCGCGGACAGCAGGAAACCATGACGATTCCTGAATTGAAAGAATTTATTGACCGCCAACGCTTGCGTGGTGCTGCAGGAATTAGTACTTTTGAAGTGGAATATCACAAACGCTTTGCCACACCCTTTGCCGCTTTCATCCTGACGCTGATTGGGGTGAGCCTTTCGTGCGAAAAGCGCAAAGGCGGTATGGGTGCCAGTATCGGTGTGGGCATTGCACTGAGTTTCACTTACATTCTGTTCCAAACGGTGTCGTCAACCTTTGCACTGAATGCCGGTTGGCCGGCCATGTTTGCCGTTTGGCTGCCCAATTTGGTGTTTGCCGTTGTGGCCTTCGTGCTTTACAAGCGTACGCCGCAGTAATGTGTTTCTAAGGATAATCCTGTCGATACATTCAGGCTTATCGGACCTTAGATGTTTATTCCTTTCATCTCCTTTTTCTGAAATATTTAAAATGACAGACCATAGCATAACCCCGGCAGACCAGGCCGCTCAGACCGAAAACAATGCCCCCGTGAACGAAACACCCCAAACCGCTTCGGCTCCGGCCGATTCGGTGGAAACGGCTGAAACCGAAGCCGTGGAGGAAAAAAAAGCACCCGAGGTGTTTTTTGAGGACCTGGATTTGAGCGACGATGTGCTCGATGCACTCTACGATATGCGTTTCGAAAAATGTACGCCCGTACAGGCTGCCTGTATTCCGCACATTCTTGAACGTCGCGATGTGTTGGGTGTGGCGCAAACCGGTACAGGCAAAACGGCTGCCTATCTCTTGCCGCTGCTCACGCTGCTCGGACGCGATCCGCATCCTGCCGACGTCGTGAACTGTTTGGTAATAGCCCCTACACGCGAGTTGGCACGTCAAATCGACCAGTCGCTGCAAGGTTTTGCCTATTACACCTCGGTCAATGCCGTGGCCGTGTATGGCGGTAATGATGGCATTCGTTACGAACAGGAACGCCGTTCGCTGCAAGCCGGTGCCGACATCGTGCTGGCTACCCCCGGTCGACTGATTACCCACCTGCAGCTCGGTACACTCGACCTCAGCCGAACCACCCACCTGGTGCTTGACGAAGCCGACCGCATGCTCGATATGGGATTTGCCGACGACATCCTGACAATAGTGAAACAAATGCCCGAAAACAGACAAACCATTCTGTTCTCGGCCACGATGCCGCCCAAAATTGCCGAACTAGCCCGCACGGTGATGCACAACCCGGTTGAGGTTGAAATAGCCGTGTCAAAGCCCGCCGAAAATATTTGTCAAAGCCTTTACGTTTGTCACGAACCCGATAAGACGATTGTGCTGCGCAAAATATTCAAAGACGAACCGCCGCAGCGAGTTATCCTGTTCTGTTCGTCGAAACAGAAGGTAAAGGAACTCACCATTTTGCTGCAACGACGCGGACTCAATGCGCGCGCCATGCACTCCGACTTGCAACAAAGTGAGCGCGACGAAGTGATGCAGTTGTTCCGTGCGCAAAAAATTGATTTGCTCGTAGCTACCGACATTGTGGCACGAGGCATCGACATCGATGACATCACCATGGTAATCAATTATGATGCGCCGCACGATGCCGAGGATTACGTTCACCGCATCGGACGTACTGCCCGAGCCGGTCGTCGAGGTAAGGCCATTACGCTTATTGGCGAAAAGGACCTGTATGCCCTGGCTAACATCGAACGAACGCTTAAAATCAAAATCCCGCGTGCCGAACTGCCTGAAGGTGTGCGTAAACCCTCTGAAGAACCACGTAAGGGAAATCAACCACGCGGACAGCAGGGAAAAGGACGAAACCGGGCGCGTAAAGACGGTAATAACAAGCCGAATGCAAACGCCCGTCCAAAACACAACAATCGCAAACCGAACAATGCGTCTGCACCTAAGCGAAACGAAAAAACGGCTACTGGAAAGCCGCAGGATAAAGTGGATAATCGTCCGGCTGCAAAACGTCGGCCACAGAAATCGGGCAATGGCCGAAAACCGCAGTAATTGACGGTTACAAACTTTACCATATTTACTCAAAACCAACCCTAACACAGCGATAACATGATAAACATCGGAGATATGGCTCCTGACCTGCTGGGCCTTGACGAAGCAGGCAACGAAATCAAACTCAGCCAATATCGCGGACAAAAGGTGGTGCTCTACTTTTATCCGAAAGACAGCACTTCGGGCTGTACTGCCGAGGCCTGTAGTTTCCGCGACAATTACGAAACCCTTCAGCAAGCCGGCTATGTTGTGATAGGAGTAAGTATTGACTCTGCCAAGTCACATCAAAACTTCATAGCGAAGCAAAATTTGCCTTTTCACCTGATTGCTGATACCGAAAAACAAACGGTCGAAGCTTACGGTGTGTGGGGCGAAAAGAAAATGTATGGCCGAACCTATATGGGAACACTGCGTACCACGTTCGTTATTGACGAAGAAGGCCGCGTGGCCCACATTTTCAATCCCAAGGAAATCAAAACTAAAATTCACGCAGAACAAATATTAAAACTTTAAGAATCTGACAGCCCACGATGTTCTAAATCGTATGTGGCACGATAGTTTCTTAGCAGACATTCCAAAATTATGGCAAAAACAACCGACGAAAACCAGGCACAAAATGAAAAGCTGTTAGCTCTTCAAGCGGCTATGGCTAAAATAGAAAAAGAATTTGGTCGCGGCTCAATCATGCGCATGGGCGATCAGAGTATTGAAAATGTAGAGGTTATTTCAACGGGTAGCTTGTCGCTCGATGCCGCATTGGGCGTAGGAGGTTATCCCCGCGGCCGTATAATCGAAATCTACGGTCCCGAATCATCAGGTAAAACCACCCTCGCTATTCACGCCATTGCTCAGGCTCAAAAGAATGGGGGAGTGGCAGCCTTTATTGATGCCGAACATGCCTTCGATCGCTTTTATGCAGCCAAGTTGGGCGTAAACGTCGACGAACTGCTTATTTCTCAGCCCGACAACGGTGAGCAGGCTTTAGACATTGCCGACCAGCTCATTCGCTCATCGGCCATTGACATCATTGTCATCGACTCTGTAGCAGCACTTACGCCTAAAGCTGAAATCGAAGGCGACATGGGCGAAAACAAAGTGGGTCTTCAGGCCCGCCTCATGAGCCAGGCATTGCGAAAACTCACTGCCACCATCAGCCGCACCAACACCACCTGCATCTTCATCAACCAGTTGCGCGAAAAAATCGGTGTTATGTTTGGCAACCCCGAAACTACGACCGGTGGTAACGCCCTCAAGTTCTACTCTTCGGTGCGCCTCGACATTCGTCGTGTCACCACCATCAAGGACGGCGACACTCCCATTGGCAATCAGGTGCGCGTAAAGGTTATTAAGAACAAGGTAGCACCTCCCTTCCGCAAGGCAGAGTTCGAAATCACTTTTGGCGAAGGCATTTCGCGCACCGGCGAAATTGTCGACCTCGGCGTAGAACTCGGCATTATCAAGAAGAGCGGTTCATGGTTCAGCTATGGCGAAAGCCGTTTGGGTCAAGGACGCGATGCCGTTAAAAAGATTATCAAGGACAATCCCGAACTCAGCGAAGAACTCGAACAGCAGATTGCAGAAGCTCTAAAGGCTCGCAACGACGAAGAGTAACCTAAAAGTTACCCCCTTTTCAATCCATATCCCTCCATTTCTTCGGCAGTTGTTTGCCGTATGAACAAGTAGGGAAAAACAATACAATCCCGGTACAGTTTTGTATGAGTAAGCATCATACATTGCTGTATCGGGATTTTGTTGTCCTGGTTAAACGCTCTTCCTGCAGAGTGTGGTACAGCCAAGGCTGTGGACTGTCCTCTTGTGTATGACCGACATTGTGTTCTAAAAAATCGTAGCAGGAAATAAGAGGAAACTATTGCCAAAGGCAGCTTTCAGTTTGTCATTGTTCAGTATCTGTTGAATACCTTATTAGCTATTTTTCATGAAAGGCATTGATTATTCTTATTATTACGAACAGGAGGATTAACTTAATCGCTTCCTTTAGGGAAGTAAATAAGATATTAAACATGTTCTTCGGCATAAAACGCGAATTTTCTTGTTTTTTCATTTGGTGCGAA